>Ga0190315_1000041_pt1 | contig 76232 bp, 86 predicted proteins | sample 48701101_MG_FD_161673 | JGI IMG/M metagenome (GOLD analysis project Ga0190315, IMG submission 161673) | Hydrothermal vent sediment bacterial communities from Southern Trench, Guaymas Basin, Mexico - 4870-11-0-1_MG | ecosystem: Environmental > Aquatic > Marine > Hydrothermal vents > Sediment ...
GGCCTATCTCGGATGTGCTCAAACCCCATGGTGTACTGGTACTCACCCTGATACGAGGAGAGAGACTAGATAGTATTCTGTATTCCATAATAGACAGATTGAAAAGACTAGGATTCGGTAGAATAACCTTAGTTGATGTTCCCGAAATTAAGGATATAATTATATTTTCAAAGCATATTAAGAAGAGTACAGTTGAGATATGACTCTGAAGGAGGGTACTCCAGGTATACTCTCTAATCAACATGTTTATATTGATCTCACGAGATTTATATCCCGATTCTGGAGAAGGTGGATAAGTGTGCCTAGGTATGTGTGTCTTGAATGTAAGAAAAGAAGAGCAGGAGGCTATTTTACTATAAAGCGTGAAAAAGAGGAAGTAAGTTGCCCGTACTGTGGTTCAAACAAGGTGAAGAAGCTAAGTTAATGGGGATGGTGTTGGGAGTAGGACTAGAGAGGTTTCTTGCCTATAGTAAATGGAGGAGAGGACAGGAGAAGGCTACGAAGAGTATATATGAACACCTAAAAGAGGGGAGTGTGGTAGTATTCGAGGCTCCTACAGGCTATGGTAAGACCGCTGCAGCTTTAGCCTCGTCGTTAAAGCTCACCTATGATGAGGGATTAAAGACAGTATTTCTCGTCAGGACCAAGAATCAGCTCATTCAGCCATTTAAGGAGGCTAGAGCACTGTATCTAAAAGGCTCTCTACCACATCCCTTCGCCCTCTTCAAGAATAGACAGGAGATGTGCGCTCTTAAACAATTCCGTGATCTCGTGTATGAAGAATTCATAGAGAAGTGTAGAGTGCTTAGAGAGAGTGAAAGATGTCCATTCGCTACTGCCTTAGAGAGGAGGCGAGTACTAGACTTATTTGATGAGGCTATCAAGAAGTGTACATCTCCCTCACACTATATAGCCTATATTACCGCCCATGGAATATGTCCATATGAGTTTCAGAGGGCACTCTCAATAGAGGCCAAGTTAATTCTAGCCTCGTATAACTACATCTTCGAGGAACGTATCCGTAGACCCTTCATAGCTAACACACATCTCTTTCCCAGACGTACAGTACTGATAATGGATGAGGCCCACAACCTACCGTTCTATCTTGCAAACCTGTACTCTAGATCTATAACGGAGGCAACTATCAGAAAATGCATTAGAGAGGCCAGAGAATTTCTAAAGGCACCCGAGCTTACTGTTCAAACTCTGAGATCTCTACTCACTTGGATGAAGAGTGTACGGATACCGAAGGATGGATTTAGAGAAGTTAGTAGAGAAGAAATACTAGCAGTCATCGGAAATTGGAGTGAGCTTCTAAGAGCCCTAAAGGCTCTACGCACTCAGGCTATTAGAGCTGGAGCCTATGGCCTTGCCTCATCCTCATTAATAGAGTTCTTCGATTCTCTTGAGAGAAGAGAGGGGTATGTACTGACGATGAGGAGCGTAGAGGGACTTAGAGCGCTTGAACATAGATGCTTCTTCCCAGGGAGTGAGTGTGAAGAGGTTTTTGAGTTCTCTCACAGTTCCATTCTCATGAGCGCTACTATGCCCTCCAAGGAATTCTTGGCTAGTATGCTAAGTATTCCACTTCAGAGGCTTGCCATGGTTAGTGTCGAGGAGGGGTATGGAAGAGTCCTCATGGGTATAGCTAATGATGTTACTAGTAGGTATACTGAACGTAGTGATGCTACCTATAGGAGGATGAGTGAATACATAGCCTCTCTCTACCATAGTGTAGATGGAGTGGTACTGATCATGGCACCATCCTATGAGTTCGCTAAGAGCATAAGGACTATGCTTATGGAAATGGGCATCTCAGATATACTTGTGGAGAGGCAGGATACGAGCTTATCTAAAGTGAAGAATACGATTAAGAGCTATCTAGAAGCTGGAAAGAAGATACTGATACTGGCCGTAGCTGGTGGTAAGCTCGTAGAAGGTATAGAGATCAAAATAGGAGGAGTAAACGTTGTAAAATATATTGTAATAGCTGGTATTCCCTATCCAGAGCCGGACGTACTAACACTTAGACAAAGAGAAGTTTTGAGCAGATTATTAGGAGACTATGAAAAAGGATGGGAATTCGCATTTGAAGAACCTGCCCTTATGAAAATATATCAAGCGGTAGGTAGAGGACTTAGATCTCCTAAGGATGAGGTACTCCTTTTGATACTGGATAATAGAGCTCTTAGAGAGAGAATACTAAATAAATTGAGACGTAAATATGGAGAGCCTGTGATTATAAGTAGCCCTCTACAGTTAAGTGCTCTATTGAAAGCTTTCGGTTCTCAATAGCTCCCTTAGTCTTCCAAATACTACTGTGGGGACTCTATTCCTGTTCTCAAAAGTTAATGTATAGATCTCATATCTTATACTCCTCATCAGCCTATCTACAAAGGCATTCCTTCTGGCTCTTATATGTAGTGTCGCCACTAGAGGCTTAGGTGAGGGTATTACATAGGCTATAAACTCTCTGAACGTCTTCGAGAGAAGCTCCATGGGACCTATTTCATCTATTACTATCACTCTTGCCTTTTCTACTTCTGGTAGTACATTATTGGAGAGGAACTCCTCGAATTCGTCAACTAAAACTGAGTACTTACCTATTCTATACCTGCTTCTAATACCAATCCTAGCTAACCATACACTAACCCTACCCTTGATATCCCGTAGTAAGAATCCTATTCTCCTACCCTCTTCCCTTACTTCTGTTGTAGTAAATCCTGCTAGTTCTATGTTCTCTTTCTTAAGCATATCCACTATTCTAAGTAGGCATGTCGTTTTCCCTATACCAGGTCTACCTGTTATGAAGAACTTATTGACCATGTCTAGTCACCAGTACTACTTATTAATAATCTTATTATATGTAGAACTAGATGATGAGAGGTCTGATCGGATTTGATGACGTACCGGATGCTCTCTGATTAGCTCACGGGTAAGTAGTAACTCAACCTGTCCTTTTCGATGCAGACTCTGCTCACATACTCTAGTCCATTTTCTACTATCCTGAACTCTAGGAACTCATTACTTTCATACACGGCTGGTCTAGAGCTATGTCTCTCTATGAACATGTATCTTCTACCGTTTTTGAGGAACATCCCTATACCTATTTTAGCTATAACAGAGATTGCTGGAAAGGGTACTGGTGGAACATAGAACTTATTATCTTTTCTCCTATTATACTTACTCTCGCTAACGAATATAAGGCTCTTGTCCTCTTCTATGAGTCTATCGGATATATATGCTAGTCGTGAATATATGTTGTGAGCAAGGAGTTCGTACTTGTTCTCCAGTTCCCCTAGTGATCTAGCGTGTAGCTCTCTCAGGAAAGGTCTACTCATACTATCTATTATCACTAGATCGAAATGGTCTTCATATGCCTCTTCTACATATTTAACTATTGTTTCAATGTCGTATATTCTCATCACCTTAAGACCTCTTCTGATGAGGTTCCAATCGATATGTCTAGCTCTTGATATTGTTCGTAGTCTTCTGATACTAAGTCCTCTTTCACTATCTATGTACAGTACTCTGCGTCCATTAGATATTGCTGAAACAGCTATACTAGTACACAATGTAGTCTTACCTACAAACGCTGTTCCAAATACCATTATTGGTACTCCTACTTCTAATGAGAGAAATTCGTCTATTTCACTATCTCCAGTTTCCAGGGTATGTTCGTTTTCTTCTAGGAGATCGACCTCTCCCATTCTCCTTACTACTATTTCTAGTTTTTCATCCAAATGATACACCAGACGAATAGAGGTATGTTCTTAAAGTACCTTTTGAATTACCTTCTGAAGTGTATAGATTTCGCCTATTACGGTGATATCAGCCTGATATATAACTTCGGGATTTTTGGGGTTAAATGCTATAGCCAGTCCAGCTATTGAGAACATCGGAATATCGATCTCACTATCACCTATAGCTATACTCTCCTCAGGAGCCACCCCCATCGATACTAGTATATTTTTCATAACCTCTCCTTTGTTGTCGAAAGTCACGTGTACTTTAACCGTACCCGTGAATACGTCGTCCTCGAATACCATCTCATTAGATGCTACATAGTCCAGACCTAGTTCCTCTGAGACCCTCTTCGTCAAGATATCTAATCCTGCACTAATAGCTATTACCTTGAGTCCTAAGCTCTTGAGGTAGTCTACTAGCTCTCTAGCTCCTCTTTTTAATGGTATCTGTGAGACTATGCTTTTGAAAGTACTCCTTTTTACACCTTTCCATAGCATAGCATCTAAGTATGCCCATTTCTCGTAGCTTATCTGACCTCTATAGAACATCTCGGCAAACTTCATGGCTTTATCGAGAGTCCCTAGTTTCCTATGTATATACTTCCAGATACTCTCTACTTCGACTAGGACTCCGTCTACATCAAAGACTACGGCCTTATACCTCATCTCTACTATTCCCTATAGTTTCCTTAAATAGCTTATTCGGGATACTGAGAAAGCCATACTGACATATGCTATATCTTAATGTTTCTAGACCACTGATACTCGTATGGACTAAGGGCTGATACTTTAGGTTTGGAGTGTAAATTACTTAAGTTGGGACTCTGTATATAACCTTAGTGCAATACTATGGAAAGTGAGGTCAAGTGTAGTGTATGCGGAAGTAAAGAGGTAGTAGCTCTGATAGATGGTAAATACTACTGTTTTAAGTGTGGTTCTAAAGTGGTAGAAGAACATGTTCTCAAACAGCTTAGAGAATTCGAGAAGAGAGGAATGGTAAGTCCTGAAGAGAAGTAGAGTTTAGGATTGAGGTGGTATTTAAATGCCTCTTAATGTCCACCTTTATGTCTGACTACTTCGTGCCTCTTCTTGAGTTTTCGTTCTTTCTTCTTTCTCTTCCACTTGTATTTATGGGTCTCTCTCAGCCCTACACTCAGTAGTCCTCTAGCCTTTCTACCACTCTTAGTGAGACCCCTGAAAACTCTTCCTCTACTACTTTTTACCCTCTCTATCTTGGGTAGTGTAGGTGTTGAGGGTTCTGCCTCTCCCTTCTTGAGCTTTTCTAGCCACTCACTCAATGCCTTTATGTTATCCTGGTGTACACTCCTTCTCCTAGTATCCACGTATAATCCTAGTTTTCTTGCTGTAGGTACATCTAGTCCAACAGCTTTTATTTCGCCCACTGAAAAACCCCTTCCTGCTCTGATAGGTCTTGGTGGAACTCCTCCATATCTCACTAAGATTGGTGTCTTCACTATGGGTGTTGGTGATCCTGATTTCTTTTCCATATTTTCCCCTCTTTACAGTACTCCTCCTACGTTGTAATTAAGATTTAGGTTCACTTTACTATTCCATAGCCTATTAGTCTCCAGCGACCTGCTATCTGTCTACTTATAGCCACTCTACTACCCTTCTCGGTACAGACAGGTATGGCGAGTTTAAGGTCTACGGTATCACCGGATTTCTCTACTACCACGCCTAGGGATGTCGCCGTACCTATATTTAAGGCTAGCTTCTCGTGAAGTTTAAGAGGTTCTGTTTTAAGCATTTCTGCTGTACCTACCACTCTTTCGAGTAGGTGTACTTCCATCTCTAGCTCATTCCAAACAGGGGGTAGTGTACCTGGTTTTCCTACTACTGATCCCCTTAGTGCATCACTCTTTGTTATACTGGGATCTAGCTTAGTACCCATGCCTATGAGTCCTCCAGGATAAGCCCTTTCCAATTGTGTATTTCCTGACCTTAGGCTCACTATCTCTGTGAATAGGGGTCGATATTCTATTTCTTGTCTCCTTCCCCTGCGCCTCACTATCCTTACTCCCGGCCTGATCTCTACTTCATCTCCTACTTTAAACATTCCTTGGATTATAGTTCCTCCTATTACTCCTCCTTTTAGTTCTTCTGGTGGAGTACCGGGCTTATTTACATCAAAGGATCTCGCTATCAACATCTTAGGTGGTTTTGTAGGATCTCTTTTGGGATTCGGCATGAATCTCTCTATTGCATCTACTACGACTTCAATGTTGACTTTATGAAGTGCTGATACTGGTATAATGGGTGCGCTCTCAGCCCATGTACCCTTTAGAAATTCCCTTATCTGTCTGTAGTTCTCTAGTACTTTGTCCTTAGGGACTATATCTATCTTATTCTGTACTACTATAATATTGCGAATTCCTATAATACTTAGTGCCATAAAGTGCTCTCTAGTCTGTGGTTGAGGACATGGTTGTGATGCATCAATAACAAATATAACTCCATCCATAAGAGTCGCTCCGGCCAGCATAGTGGCCATGAGCATCTCATGTCCTGGTACATCTACAAATGATACCTTTCTTACGAACTCGACTTCGCTACCACAGAAGGGACACTTTCCGTTGTCTAGCATGGCTTCTGTCGAGTACTTTTGAGGCGGACTGCATTTTGGACATTCGTATATTGAAGTATCAGCATATCCTAGTCTTATGGTAATACCCCTCTTCAGTTCCTCTGAGTGCCTGGCAGCCCATACTCCTGTGAGCGCTTCAACTAGCGTGGTCTTCCCATGATCTACATGTCCCGCGGTACCTATGTTTATAAGCGGTTGTAGCCTTATCTGTTCCAATATCTGTTCACCCCTCCTCAACTATCTTTGTATTTATCTGAACTACTTCTTCAGTTATGGTATTACCCCTTACTAGTTTTCTTTTCCTCATACCTTTTTTAGGTGGATGATATCCTGGCGGTTCGGATAACAGTAGTCTTCTCTTAGCCCCTCCTGGTAGGTCGGGTCTCATGGGTTCTCCCGAGCGCCCTGAACCTCCAGTTATCATTAATTTTTTACCTGGAAGTCCTATCACACTACCATCAAATACATCTCCTATTTTTAGTCCTATTAGTGCTTCAGCTCTAGATCCCTTTACCTCTACCTGTTGAGCTTTTCCCGTTTTTGGATCCGATACTACTACTTTGAACTCTGGCATGATTGATCATGAAGTGATACGAAATGTTAAAGATAAACCATTCGCCATCATTTGAAGTGTTCCCATCCTCTCCTCTCTACTCTCTCTTCTCTACCTTCTCTTAGGAGAACTACACCACTCCCCTTCTCTACCCTGCCTATATAGAGAAATTTTGAATTGAGCTCTGATTCTAGTTTCCTTAGAAGTAATATTTTCTCTTTTGGTACTGTGAATACTATTTCATACTCCTCTCCTCCATGGTATAGTGTTTCGTATACTGGATCTAGATTTAGGTCTATTAATATTCTTTTCACCTCGGTGTGTATGGGAATTTTTTCCACTACTATCTTAACCTTACTCCTACTAGCTATTTCGTGAAGTGATTCTGAAAGTCCGTCGCTTGAGTCTATACTAGCATTGACTACTCCCCTACGAACTAATGCCAATCCCTCTCTCAGCCTGGCTACTGGTCTAAATAGTGCTTTAATCGCTAGATCCCTGGCTTTAGAATCTCTTATTTTAACCCCTTCCAGTAACATGAGGTAAGCTAGTGTAGTAAGTCCAAAATATCCAGTAGTGAAAACTAGATCCCCTACTCTTGCTCCACTTCTAGTTGGAATTCTGTGGCTTTTAGTGATGCCTACTCCAAAACAGCTCAGTACTAGTTCCAGTCCTTCACCTATATCGCCACCCCATAAGTATACTTTGTAGTGTTCACAGGCTTCTCTAATGCCCCTATATATCTCCTCTATTTCCTCAAGTAAGCTATTGGCAGGTGCTGTTAAGGATATTAGTATTCCAAGGGGTGCTACACCTTTAGCTGCAAAATCGCTGACCACCATAGTCACGAGTTTCCAGCCTACGCTTTGGTAGTCCATGGTACGTGGTATATCAGCTGAGAAGCTCATGGAATCTACTTTGAGTGCTAGGTATAAGTCCTCTTCAAGTCGTACAAGGCTTATATCGTCGTATCCCATAATTTCTGAGGGATCTCTATACGCTAAAGAGAGTAGGTGCTCTATTACCTTCCTTTCTCCTAGATCCTTTAATTTAGCAGATTTCATCGTAATACTATACGGAAAAGCCTTTAAAATCATCGAGTATAGATATCCTGAAGCGGGGGTGCCCGAGCCAGGACAAAGGGGCCGGACAGGATCCTTACAGGGTATCCCCGGAATCAAGATCCGGTGGCGTAGGCCTCCGTGGGTTCGAATCCCACCCCCCGCACCAAAGTTTGATTCCGAACTATCTCTACCATATAGAAATCCTATTTGAAAAGTCTCTACCAAAAATCGAAATTAATAAAAGTATGTAATATCAATCATGCTTAGTTTAAAATCTAAATAAATGATAACATAAATGATATCAGTAGTTTCTGAAGATTTCATAAATGATATCAGTACACCCTTAAATAGAGCGATACCTTCCTAGTTTTTCTCTTACCCATTGGTGGTATCTTTGTAGCGTTACCTTGCTTATGGGTATTACTATACTTAAATGTCTCACTTTAGTCAATCTCTGATCAATAGTATATACTATTGAATCGGGCATGAGGTGATACCACATATCCTTAAGTGCGAGAACGTAGTCCTAGTATCGTGTGGTGTAAAAGAGAAATATTGATGAGTAATTTCCGATAAACATAAGAGAGAGTTAAGACCATAAGTCTAAGCTTACACAGGTTCTGGTATATCCGCATAAGCTGGATGTGAAGATGTGACTCAAGGGTCTTTCTTTATACTTTTTGAAGGTATTCTTCTGGTGTAAGAACTTCGAAGGAACACTTGCCTTCAAAGTGTTTCTTGTTCCACGTTATGAGAGCGTCAACGTTGTGTTCCTCTAATATCCATGCTACTTGAGCGTCTCCCAAGCTCATTCTCCTAGAAATATAGCTCAAGGTCTTCGAGACATAGGTTGAAATAGGTGGCCATGTTCTCCAGTAGAGTATTTCGAAATCACTTCTTCTGTGGAGTAATAAGAAGAGCTGGTGAGCTTTAGCTCCACTTTGTGCTATAGACATTAAACCTGAGAGTTCTAGGACATTTACTATAGTAGTAGTCTTCTTCGTCTCCGACTCAACTAACTTCTTAGATATTTGGTACCTTCTATCCCATTTGAAGATAAAATATATAGCTAAGACATCCGTATCTAACGCTATCAGAGCCGCCCACCTCTAATTCTCCTTAAGATTACATCCACATCAGTAGTACCGAAGAACTTTGCTAAGTTTTCTTTAGCTTCCTCTACGTTTACCTCCACTATGTCACTGGGACTGAGGTCTTTTTCTAATCTACCAGACAAGTACCTCTCGACTATGAAACTTTCTTCGTCAACTAGCGTTGAATATTCCAGTAATAATCTCCTTAAGGATTCCGCTACAGCTTCACTCCTCGACCTGAAAATTCCTGCTTCAATTAGCCTATCGAGTTTCTTTATAATTCTTATAGGGATTCTAACCTGTAATAGTACACTTTCTTTCATACTTGTATGAGATGTCAATACAAGTATTAAAGTTTACTGTGGGGTTTAGCGTAAGCTTATGTTCACAGCTCACCTTCATTATCTTCAATAACTGTTAATAGATGTTTAGGATTACTTTTAGCACTTAACTTATCCACTTGTACGTTCCTTATCTCTCAATACTACTACCATCGACATAGGACCTCCTATTATTTATACAAATTGAAGCTTAGTCTTGACCACGCTTTAAGTGTTGTCGAGGATTAGGGTTCCTACTTATGTAGGTGTTGATTGCTCTGCTTGGGTATTCATTACCCATGATATCCTTCAAGCCCTTCTACGGGAGCTACTCATCTCATCGTAACTCCCATTCTTCTCGTATTACTCATCTAATTAGTTTCTATTAGAGTTCTTGATCATATAGGTACTCATACTCCTGAATAACAAAGCTTATATTTAACGGATGTATTGTGGGTATGGGTGGTGGGAGTGGGAGAGATTGTAGAGATGGACAGTAAGGGTAGAGTTACCATTCCAGTCAACATTAGAAGGATAGTAGGGAAAAAAGTCTTCAGAGTAGAGCTTGCAGGTAAAGATAAGATAATTCTAAGAGCTGTTGAGGATAAACACGAGCTCGTGAAAAAGATAATGAATATAAGGCTCACTGGGGATAAGGAAAGAGCGTTTGTAGATGCAGCATCCGTTAAGGACTTCTATGGTGGGGTTAAGTATTGAGACTGATAGACTCTGACATCCTCTCTTATGCCCTATACGATGAGAGCCCTGCTCATCCCTATGCTTGGAAGATATTGGAACGGGGACTACTAGGTAACATCGAGCTCTACATAACTTACACCACTATCTTAGAGGCGTACAACGTACTCTTTTGGTTCTATCGTATAAGACCACTAAGAAAGCTCTTGGAGAAACTTAAACTCACGATTAGTGAATTAAAAATAGTGGAGACATCTATTATGGGTTTTAATATATCCTTGACAGATAATATACCTCTTGGAGATGGCTTCTTGATAGCAACGGCTTTAGAGCACCGTATACCGATTATAGTTTCTAATGATTCACACATAGCTAGTAAAGCTCCAAAATATGGCCTAATAGTTGAGAATCCTATACCTAAAGATATAAGAGAGAAAATGGCTAGGTGGGAGGCAAAAAGCCGTAATCTCGATCAGCGCTCTTGAGCGTGGTGTTAATGTAATTGTGGAGAGACCTCTAGCGACTAATGTTAAGGATATAGAGGATGGTGAAGACTACTAAGTGTATAAGACCACTACTACTCTATACAAATTTTTGCTAATAGATAAAATCCATCCTTTATAGGAGTAAAAGACGATTTGAGAATGAGGAGATAGGAGATTCTGTACACGCATACATTAGGCTAAGCGACACTATTTATGTCCCGATAGGAATGATCGAGTGGTCTTCTAGGACTAATGTAGCTTTCTCCTCAATGAGCCATACAGTAGATCTAGTAAGGTGGATATTCTGTGATGAGATGAGCAAAGTAGGGGCACTCTCACGGAGTAAGGTTCTAAACAACATGAGGGTTAATATCCCGGACATAGTGGTAGCCCTACTTGAATTCTATGAAGGGGCTACTGCAGTACTTGAATTCTGTTGGATACTACCGAGTACTCTCCTTTCTATAGTAGAGTTCTCTGGAGGATCCATAGGAACTGAGGAAGTGACCTTCGTGAGTACTACATACCAAGGAGTTAGTATCAGCACCTCTAAACTCCATATCTACCCCAGCTATCTGGTAGCTACTGAGATTAACAGTAGATTCGTAGGATTTATAAAAGAGCCTATCCACCACGTAGTAGAGTTCCTCTTAGAGTGTTTCTTCCGTATCACACCCTAGGTTTCATTACTCTTGGTCTTCTCCCATGCCTCCTACGGGAGTCTAGTCATCCAGCTCTTAGCTCCCCTCAGCGACATGGAGACACATACAGACTCATACCCTCAATGTTCATAGGGTCGATATTCAAATACTCCTAAAAGGAAATGAATTTAGACCTTACGGGTGAGATCCATGAAGCAAAAGACACAGAAAATAATGAACTGTTTCAAGATGAAGAAAAACAGCCTATCATTTCTCCCGAGAACGGCTTAGCAGTAGTTAAAGCACTATGCGCTATCCTTGAGTCAAGTCGCTTCGGGGGTAGTGTTGTCACGGTAGGGGGATAGCTACTCTTCTAACTCTATCATTTTTACTTTTTCTAGAGGCCTTATCTTGAACACTTCTGGATTCACTAAATTGGGTGGTCTCTTTCCAGCCAGTACCGATAGTAGGTTGTCTACAGCCATATCAGCCATCTTAGCCCTAGTCTCGTAGGTAGCACTACCTATGTGTGGAACTAGTACTACATTTTTCAGTTTAGTAAGGGGGTGATCGGCTGGTAGGGGCTCTTGTTCGAATACATCTAGAGCTGCTCCTCTTATCCAGCCTTCCTTAAGTGCCCTTACCAGTGCATTAGTATCTATAATTGCTCCTCTTGCTGTATTCACTAGGTAGGCTGTGGGTTTCATTAGTCTTAGCTCCTCCTCTTTTATCATGTGATAGGTCTCTTTAGTGAGAGGTACATGGATACTTACTACATCGGCCTCCTTTAGTAATTCTTTTAATGGTACATACTTGACCCCCAGCTCTTTTTCTAAGTCCTCTCTTCTGATCACATCATAGTATATTATATTCATACCGAAGCCCTTAGCTCTTCTGGCTACAGCTGTACCTATTCTTCCTAGACCTATTATACCTAGAGTCTTACCATTGAGTTCCATTCCTAGCATAAAGTCTGGTGCCCATCCTATCCTCCAACAACCAGGAGTTCTGACACACCTGTCAGCTTCGACTATCCTTCTAGTGATCGCGAGTATTAGAGCCCATGTCAAATCGGCTACAGCCTCTGTCAATACTCCTGGAGTATTGGTGACGTAGATGCCTCTAGCTGTAGCCTCTTCTACATCTATGTGATCAAAGCCTACACTGTAAGTACTTATAACTTTTAATTTAGGTGCCGATCTTATGGTCTCTGCGTCTACTTTATCGGTGAGGAGACAGAGTAAGGCATCCTTATCCTCTAGATGTGCTATCATCTCCTCTTTAGAGGGAGGGACTTCCTCCTCTCTTAAGTCCACATCTAGGTATTTGAATAGTAGATCCATCGCCCTTTTAGAGGGAAGTTTTCTCGTGACATATACCTTGGGTTTCATGTAGTTCACCTGTATTCAAATCCTATTATCTTTTTTAAGGCTTTAGTAAAGGCCTGTAGTACGACTCCTTTGGCTGTATTGATTATCTCTAGGCTTGTCTGATGCTCCTCTGGCTTCACTTCTATAGTTACCGCCCCCTTATATCCAATCTCATGAAGTACTGTAAATAGTCTAGCAACATCGTCTACGTCATTTATAGCACCTCTAGTATAGAATACTGGATGTGTGTCCTTTAGTCCTTCAGGAGTCTCTTTAGCACATCCTATGTGTATGTGTTTTACGACATCACTATACTCCTTGAGAACTTCTGGTTTTTCATCTAGTAATGGTGCATGGCTCAGATCCCATAGTATACCCATGTCATACCCTGTCTCCTTTCTAATCTCTCTTATCAGCCCGGCAGCAGTATCTATTCCTCCTAGTAGGAGTTTTTTATCGTATTTCTGGTCAAAAGTTTCTATTACTAGACTCATGTTCACACTTTTACAGTAGTCGATCAGTTCTACAATAGTCTGCTTTAACGCTCTTAGGCTCTCTTTCACTTTATCTGGTGGGGGCATAGGCCCCGAACATATAGCTGCATTTACTATTCCTCTGGAGTGTGCTATTTCTAGTTCATCAATTAACCTCTTAACTACACTTCTCCTTGTATTTTCATCTAGTGAGTTTAGATCTAATTTATTTTTAAGTATGGGTAGTTGAAGTGCTAATCTGAATTCTACGTCTTTACTCTCTAGTAGTTCTTTAGCTCTTTTCCATTCGTCCTCCGGATAGTTCTGTGCCTCTATTATGTCGAAGAATTCATCTTCTACTATTTTACTAGTCGCTTCATAGAAGCCTTCTTCCTTAATCAGTTCAGGGAAGGCCATGAAAGCTACTATCCCCATCTTCCAGGGGAATATCGAGACTAACTCTCTACCCGATATTTTCAAGATTGTACTCAGCATGATTAAAATATACTGGACGTCGTTATAAAGGCTTGGATAGATGTGGTTATTATCGTCTAATGAAACTGCTAAGTATCTCTAGTGGATAAATATAATATCTAGTAAGTGAGTGAATACTTCATATGTGAGACTAGATTAATAGTGTTCTAAAAGATGTGACTTTAAATTAGCATTTTCTAAAAGTCCAAGCACCTCCTACAGAATGTTAGTTGAATGATCTCCTATTGGAGGATATAGATGAGGCCTCTGGAAAGGATTAATATGAGATCAATAACTTCTTCTCAATGAAACCCGAGGTCTGTATCAGCTTACCAAAACTCGTGTAGATTAGACCTCTTAATCCCTTAAGGTGATACTCTACTTATGACAGCGGTACTGACCTTCATTATGGTCTTCTTTAGTCTTCTATAATTTAAGTACCATGCCATAGTAGGAACAAGCCATAGGAGGTGAAAGATGCTAAAGTATAGTGAGAGACCTAGAGATAAGAAGAAGATTATAGTCCACAGGAAAAGGGTACCTGGTAGAAATAATACGAGGCATACAACAAGTATTATAAACGTATGCGTCGTCATTCCTATGATATAATGACAGACTAAATCGTTATCCATTCGTACGACCTTTATTGTAGCTTCGTTCCACGAGTCCTTGTATAAGAGTGTATTTGAATAGAACTTCTCGAAAGCGTAACCCTTCATATTAAGCTCTTTAAGTATTCTGTTTAAGATCTTCTCATGCATAGCACCTAGTCTTTCATATAGCTCACTATACCTGAACACTATAATTCCCATAGGACATCATGGTATCAATAGCTCTTTGATAATAAATTACCTTAAGATCGAGAATAGCATCAATTGCTCTAATTGATTATAGAGTATACAGTAGGTCACTACTGCGCAAGACCGAGTGTATCCCTGAATGTAATATGTGAATAATTCGAATATGAGTTACGATGACTACTCGTGTTAATGAGATCTATACTTTAGAACAAGATTTTTAGTAAAATTGTCTAGACTATCATGGATGCTATATTGGCTATTCTCGGCCACTTCTCTGCTGCTTCTTTTGCTATGGGCCCTCTTATTTCGGTTCCCTTGGGTTCACCCTCTGGCGATACTATGACCACTGCGTTGTCCTCAAATTGGATCCATGTACCATCGGGTCGTCTATAGGGCTTCTTCTGCCTTACGACTATAGCATGCATTATCTGTTTTCTGAGCTCTGGTTTCCCTTCTCTTACTGAGACCACTATCATATCTCCTACAGCAGCCCCTGGTATTCTTCTTCTCACAGTCTTCTTACCCAGTACTCCTATTACCCTGACTAATCTAGCACCTGAGTTGTCAGCTACTCTTACTAGGGAGTTTGTGAAGAGAGCAGGTGGTATGTGGGGTATGTAGAATTTTCCAGTAGCTCGCTTAAGCCCTCTTTTCGCCATTCTCTCACCTCTTCTTGCCTAGTACTACGAAGGATACAGTCTTGGATAATGGTCTGCATTCTCCTATTATAACGACATCTCCTTCATTCACCGTTATGCATGGAGGAAGTCTCGCATGTATTTTCTTAGATCTCCTTTCGTATCTCTTATACTTTGGTACATAGTGTAGGTAATCGTGTCTTATAGTTACTGTTCTATTCATTTTAATGCTAGTTACTACTCCTTCTAGTATCAATCCTCTTACTGATAGGTTTCCATGCCAGGGACACTCATCATCATCGCATGTTTCTTCTGGAGGTTCTACTCCTGGTATCTTAAGATTTCTTGTCTTAGCCATACTCACCACGCTCTTACTTTCTTCTTTATTCTATCTTCTGGTCTTCCCAACAACACTTTACCCTTCACCTTTAATAATCTACCGTCGGGAAGGACTATCTTGAAGGTACATACCTCCTTCGGAACTGTTCTCCTTTTTCCCTTTTCATCCTCTATAATGAGCGTTTTCATAGTCTCGTAGATTATCGTACCACGTATTCCTATGTACCCAGTGTGAGAACTATCTATTACCTCTACCTTAAGACCTATAAGTTCGTGTTTGATTATGTTCCATGGAGTTATCTTCATGTTCTCTTCTCTCGTATCTCTTCCTCCCTATTTACAGTCATTATTCTCGCTATAGTCCTCCTGACTTCTCTTAATCTCGAGGGGTTTTCGAGAGGTGCTCCTCTAGCTACCTGTCCTCTAAGCCTGATAAGCTCCATTCTCAATTCTCTGAGTAGCTTTTCCCTCTCTTCTCTGCTCATCTTCCTAATTTCACTCGCTTTCAGTCTTGGCATGTGATGTAGCCTCTACTATGGTTATCCTATCTGGAAGTTTAGCTATTGGCTTATATATCTTGACCTTAACTCCGTACATTCCAGGCTTAAGCAGTACTGATATTTTAGCCTCATCTACCAGTACTTCCCTCGGGTGTCCTGATTTTGGAATTATTCCTCTAGTGAACTTAACGGTCCTAGCCCTATCACTAGTCAATTTTCCACTAATTATGACTTCAGCACCTATAGCACCTGCTTCCATTATTCTCCTTAGCGCTATGAAAGCAGCTCTTCCATATCTCACCCCTCTCATCAATGCTCTTCCTATATGGTACGCCACAACCTTTGCATTTAGATCGGGATTATCTATTTGTGCAATATCTATTTGAAGATTTTCAAGGTTAAACCTCTTCTCGAGTACTGCAGAGAGCTCTTTTATCCTCATTCCCCTCCTTCCTATGACTATACCTGGTCTCTCAGCATAAATGAGTAGTCTGTGACCTATGGGTGTCCTGAATACCTGAAGATCTACATATCCAGCTCTTACGAGCTCTCTGCTTAGGAACTCGTACAGCTCCATTTTTAGGATGCCATCCATTACAAATCTCTTACCTATGTCCATAAAATCACCTCTCCTCCACTGCTAGTTCTATGTGTACTAGTTGTTGAAAGTAGGGTGTAGCTCTACCAAAGGCTCTAGGTATGTATTTCCTTATTTTCATTCCCTTATGAGCTACTGCATGTATTATCCATATTCTGTCTAGATCCAATCCCTTGTACGCGGCGTTAGCCTCTAGTTGATCTAGTAGTTTTAGTACTTCCTTAGCAGTTTTAACGGGATATCTGCCAGCTGCCCACTTCTGAAGCCCTCTCTTATGCCCAACTTTTCCATGGTATCTTCTGAACGGTATAGGTCTCTTAAGTGCAATTACATCCTCAAGTAGCCTCCTTGCCTCATCCAATTTCATACCCCTTATTGCATTACAGACCTCCACAGCATGTTTATACGATATTCTGAGATCACGCCCACATGCTATAGCTGTCCTTACTGGATCTAGCTCCTTTGCCGATATCTTCCATCTTCCACCCATAGTTATGCCACATTTCATATCAACTACTATTTAATAAGTACTACCTCCTATCTTACTGTGGAGAACCTATTGAAATCCTCCTGAAGGTGTAAAACTATATAGTACCTTACAGCTATGGTACATATGATGTTCAAGAAACTGAGGGCTTTGATGAAACTGTGTCGCATTGAGCATGGTCTAATGGTGTGCCTAGCCTCACTAGTAGGTTGGCTTTCCTCAAATCCCATCCCTAGTGTAAGTAGTACTACTGCATTAGTAATAGGTCTTCTCTCCGCACTCCTCGTAGAGATATCAACGTTCGTTCTTAATGATTATTTTAATATAGAGGAGGATAGAGTGAGTAAGCCTTACAGACCTATAGTAGCTGGTGAGATCTCAGCGAGAGCGGCATTGATCTTTGGAGTGTGTACTACAATACTCTCTATAATACTCTCACTTTTTATAGTATTCTTTTATTCACTTTATACCCAGTTTATTATAATATTAATTGCACTATTATTGGGTTTGCTCTATAATTCGAAATGTAAGAAAATACCTGTACTTGGAAACTCCATAGTAGCTATACTAACGGCGGCACCTTTCGTATATGGACACTACCTCTATAGTGATACTCCCATAGCTATGAAAACTGGACTCTATACTCTGATAGCATTTTTTGCAGCTCTGGGTAGGGAAATAGTAAAGGGAATAGTCGATCTAGAGGGGGATAAGGTCGCTGGCGTTAGGACTATAGCTGTAGTATGGAGTCCTCGTATCGCCGCTGTGATCTCCTCAGTTTTGATGATGATAGCTGTTGTACTCAGCTTAATACTTTTTGCATTCCCTGTGAGCTATGTAAGATTCATCCTATTCTCTGCTCTCATTATTACTACAGATATAATATTCATAAAATCAGCAATTATGATACTGCAGAGTGCTACTATAGATGTTGCTGATAGAGTGCGTAAATTATCTCTTTTCGGAATGCTCACTGGGATTTTAAGCTTTATCGTAATAGCATGAAAGGGTGGGTAGTATGAGTATAAGGCGTCTAGGGAAGGTTGTTCGAGTGACGAAGAGTGGAAGATTTATAGTAGAAGCTGAAATAGTTCCACATCTCTATACAGAGGTATACGACGATAAGCTGAATATTATTGGAAGAGTTTTTGATATTATGGGACCTGTTTCAAGCCCTTATGTTTCTGTGGAACCAGTACATGAACGTAGAATAAAACCTGAGAGTCTGATTGGGAGGTACACATATATAAGAGTGTTTGCTAAAATAAAAGGTAAAGGTCGAAAACGTGGCTCCTGACACTATCTATGAGGGGGAGGAGACCAGCGGTGAAAGAGAGCAATTAAGATGCCCCTCTTGTGGTAGTAGTAATATAGTTTTTGATAGTATTCACGGAGAACATGTATGTAGGGACTGTGGTAATGTGATAGAGACTGTTATAGATCAAGGTCCAGAGTGGAGGGCTTTTACACCCGAGCAGAAAGCTCGTAGGACTAGAGTGGGTGCACCACTAACTCCCCTGAGACCTGATGGTGGACTTTCCACTATGATAGACTGGAGAAATGTTGATAGTGAAGGTAGGCAATTAGACTTACAGAGTAGACTTCAAGTATCTAGACTTAGGAAAGTAAATAAAATGTTTAATGTAGGCGGGTTTAACGAAAAGAATTTGAGAGCTGCAATTAATGAGATAGAGAGGGTAAGTACCTGTATAGGTCTCCCTAGATCTGTCAGAGAAGAGGCAGCTATCCTCTACAGAAAGGCTACGAGGAGTAGATTGATCAAGGGTAGGTCTGTGGAGAGCATGGTAGCAGCATGCATATATGCTGCCTGTAAGCTTAATAACCTCCCTAGAACTTTAGATGAAATTTCAGATATATCTAAGGCTAGTAGGAAGGATATTTCCAGAAGCTATAGATTACTGATAAACTATGGAATACTATCAAAAGTCCCCCCATCGAGAGCTATGGATTTTGTTCCCAGGATAGTCTCAGACCTTAAACTCTCCATGAAAGTTCAACGTATATCTATGAAAGTGCTCAATTATGCATATTCAATGGGCATAACTAGTGGGAAGATGCCAGAAGGATTAGCTGCTGCATCGATATACCTGACTTCCCTACTACTAGGTGAGAAGAGAACACAAAGAGAAGTGGCCACTGTAGCTAGTGTTACTGAAGTTACGATTAGGAATAGATTTAAAGAACTACTACTAGCATTAGATTTTGAAGTGCTTATCTAGTTCAGAGTTATAATAAGATAAGATTAGTTTTTATTAATTTGTTCCCTAATTATAACTAGAGAAGCAGAGAGTGATGTCTATTGAGTAGAAGACTAAGTGACCTAGAGAAAAGAATAATTGAAGTCCTAGAGAGTGTAGGAGAAGAAGGGGTCATTCAAAGAGAGTTGTGGAACCTCCTTGGAGTTGATAGTAGAAGTGGTATGAGGGTTGTAGCTAGGCTAGAGAGAAGAGGTCTACTAACTAGAAAGAGAATATATCATAAGGGAAAGGCTACTTACTTACTTCGATTATCGAAAAAAGCGGGAAAAGAGATAGAGATTCCACGAATACTAACAGCTATACCATGCTTCTCATGTCCTTATCTGGATAGATGTGATGAAGGAGGCTCTCCTGACCCAAGGAACTGTATAGAACTAGATAAGTGGTTGAGGAACATGAAACTTAAATATGCCGAGGGGAATTTCGAATGATTATTAGTAGACTTAGGTGTTTTATAGCAATTGATATAGAGGATCCAGTACTCATAGAGAATATTGTAAGGCTACAGAATGACATACTCTCTGTACAAACTACAGGAATAAAGATGGTAGAACCTCAAAATATACATCTAACCTTAAGATTCCTAGGTGAAATATCTCTTAGTATGGTAAAAGAAGTAGAAAAGATTTTGAACTCTATCACCTATAACAAGTTTTATATGAGCTTGGAGGGAGTTGGAGCTTTTCCCTCGATATACAATCCAAGAGTGATATGGATAGGTGTTAATGAGGGGAGAGAGAAGCTAAGAGAACTCCATAGTATGCTCGAACCTAAGATAAGGAGATTGGGAATAATGCCAGATCATAAATCCTTTGAACCCCATGTAACTATAGCTAGGGTGAAAAGCAGGAGGAGAGAGAACCTAGTCTCTATTCTAAAGAAAGTAAAGGAGATGTATATTGGTAGGATGATCGTTGATAATATAAGGTTAAAGAAAAGTACTCTGACTCCCAGAGGTCCAATATATGATACACTCTTCGAAAGGAAGTTTACCTGAAAGAGGAAAAATGAATACTATACTAAATAGAGTACTGGATAGAATAAGACCAACTACTGAAGAGAGGAAGAAGATCAAGTTAATAACGGATAGAATTCTCAGTGAGATAAAAAGAGTCGCTGAAGACAATAACGTTCCATGTACACCAGAACTAGTCGGTTCAGTAGCTAAGGATACCTGGCTATCTGGAGATAGAGACATAGATGTCTTCATACTATTTGACCCTACCCTCTCGATAGAGACTATGAAGACTATGGGAATTTTCATAGCAAAAGAGGTGGTAATAAGGCTCGGGGGTAAGATTTTCGAGAGGTATGCTCAACACCCCTATGTAGAAGCTATAGTAGATGGTTATCGAGTGGATATAGTCCCAGCATTTAAAGTGAACTCTGTAGAGAGTATGAAAACACCTGTAGATAGAACACCCTTTCATACAAGATACGTAAACTCCAGACTAGATAGTAGAATGAAAGACGAGGTTAGACTACTTAAACAGTTTTTAAAGGGTATAGGTGTCTATGGTGCAGAGGTAAAAATAGGAGGTTTTTCTGGATATCTAGCTGAGCTTCTGATAATATATTATGGTGATTTTATCAAAGTACTCAACTCCGCTAGAAGTTGGAGACCATTCAATACCTTCATATGTATAGAGAGAGAGTTGGATGTAAAATCTTTGCGTAAACTCTTCAGTACTCACCCCTTAGTTGTATTAGACCCCGTGGATCCTAGGAGGAACGCTGCTGCTGCACTTACACTCGACAGACTCTCCGAATTCATAGCCGCTTCAAAGGTTTTTCTTAATAATCCATCTGAAGATTTCTTCTTTCCAAAGAAACCAACTTATAGTAAGGATGATCTCTTAAATGCCATAGTTACTAGGAAATCTTCTCTGATGGCCATTCATTTAAAGTGTAGGTTCACCTCGCCAGATATACTATGGAGTCAAGTTTATAGGTCACTAGGAGGTTTAGAGACCCTACTCAAAATTCATGGCTTTAGAGTTATTTCGAAAAGAGCATGGAGTGATGAGATCGAAAACATAGTCTTTCTATATGAACTACTGACGCTAAAACTACCGATCGTAGAAAGACATGTAGGACCACCAGTATCTTCTGAGAGGGAAGACGAATTCCTCAGGAAGTACATAGGGTCAAACATTACTATCTCAGGACCTTTTATCGAAAATGGTAGATGGATAGTATACAGAAAAAGAAGGTATACTGATGCTGTTAACCTCATGAGATGTGAGTATGATAAAGTTAGACACGGAACACAGATCCTGAAGTGCCTAAAAGAGGGATTTAAGATCTATGTCAACGAAGAAATACTAGAACTTGCCGACCTACTGGGTGCCGATTTTACAAATACTCTCTGTAATTGGCTTAGAGGGAGAGTTTATTGGTTAAAGGCTATGGCGAAAAACAGCTAATAAATCTAACTAACCGATATAAGTTTGAAAAGCTATGTAGGATACTATGCTATCCTCGAGATGATTTTGAACTCTGTAAAAGAAGATTAGAGGAATTATACAAATTAGGTGTTAGGTGCATTATTCCAATAGGTAGAGCTAGGATATGTGGTACCAGTATTTTAGGTAAGGGATGTGAAAGTATCGTAATCGCAGGACTTATGGAGATGAATGGAGTCATTGCTGTAAAGATTAGAAGACTGGACTCATCCCGAAGGACTATGAGAGGCGAGGCTACTAAACTTAGCATTGCCAATAGAGTGGGAGTGGGACCTAAATTAATAGCATTTACCGATGATTTCATATTAATGGAGTATGTAAATGGAATAGAATTACCGGACTTCATAAGGAAAGTTAGAGATCGAAATAAACTGATTAGAGTCCTCGTAGACATACTAGAACAGACTTACAAATTGGATAGTGTTGGACTGATCCATAAAGAACTCTCGAGAGCAAACAGACATATACTCATCAGAAAATATGATCTTAAACCCTTCATTCTGGATTTTGAAACGGCTAGTTTAACTTCTAAAAGTAGCAATTTAACACAGGTTATATCATTTCTATTTATCAAGCCGAGTACTATCAGGTCTAAGATATATCAGCTATTGGGCACAGTGAATACAGATAAGCTCATAGAAGTATTAAGAGAGTATAAAAGATCTAGATCACGTAAAGATTACACGAAATTACTGAAGTTACTTTACCTATATTGACAAGCTATTGTAATAGCATAGTCTTTAAGCAAGTTAAGCATTTAATATTGGGGATATGCATGGGTAAAATAGGTAAGGGTGTTAAATGTTCAGTAGTAGGTTGCGAGAAACAAGCCTATAAGTCCGTCACTGTAACCAGCATTAGAAAGTCGAATTTCAACCTATCCTTAGACTATTCTGGACCAAGAGTATATCTCTGTAAGGAACACTACAGAGAGTACAAGAAGCATATAAAAGATTTGAAGAAATTCGATAAGTGGCGTCGTATGAGCCTACGGTGATCCTATGAGAAATGCACTCCTACTATTATCCATAGAATACTCAGGCGAGTATAACAAAGCAGTCGTAAAGCTGTATAATCCTGAGAAGGGGAGCATCGAACTGTGGTATGATAATAAAGGACACAAACCCTATCTTCTAACAGACTTAGATCCAGAAACTATAGTAAAGGAGTACCCACAAGTAATTCAGCACAGGGGTTTTGATCACTTAGAGCTAGTAAAGAAGTACGATCCACTACGCGATCGGGAACTACTAATGACTAAGGTTGTCGCTACAGATCCCTTGTCTATAGGTGGAGGGAGAAACGCTATAAGAGATATGTTACCTAGGACTTGGGAGTCTAAGATAAAGTACCACCTATGCTATACTTACGATAATAGTATCATACCTGGAATGTGGTATAGATTAGTTAACGGAAATCTGAAGTTAGTAGACGTAGAAGTACCACCCGAGATAGTAAAATTAGTAGAAAAATTGTATCAAGATCCTGAAGTTAGAAAAAGTGCTCTTCACTGGGCTAAACTCCTACATGCACCTATTCCTGATATAAGAAGGATAGCGGTAGATATTGAAGTCTATACTCCAGTAAGAGATCGAATACCCAATCCTAGAGAGGCGAGGTATCAGGTAATAGCTATCTCCTTATCTTCTACTGATGGTCTCAAAAAGGTAATGCTACTTAGGCGCCGAGGAGCTGGTGAAGAGAAGCCTAGAATGTCCAAAGGAGTAGAGCTAGAGTACTATGATGATGAGAAGGCTATGTTAAAACGAGCTTTTGACATACTAAAAGAATATCCTCTCATACTCACATTCAATGGCGATAACTTCGATATGAACTATCTATCGCATAGGGCTAAGTTATTAGGAATACCGGATAATGAGATCCCGATCTCTATAGTCTATACTGGACAGGCAGGTCAGGTAAGGGCTCGAGTAGATCCTGGAGTACACATAGACCTATACCACTTCTTTAATAATCATGCAATGCAGGTCTACGCTTTTAAGAATAAGTATAGGGAGACTAAAACTCTTGATGCTATTGCTAAGGCTCTCCTTGGAGTGGGTAAGATAAAACTTAACAAGAATGTATCGGAGCTCAGCTATTTAGAGCTAGCCCAATACTGTTATAGAGATGCTGAACTCACATTAAAACTCACGACTTTTGACAATAATATAGTTCTGAGGCTTATGATACTCCTAATGAGAATATCAAAACTTCCCATAGACGATATAGTTCGTACTGGAATATCCCAGTGGATAAAGAATATGTTATACTTTGAGCATAGAAGGATGAACTGGCTTATACCTGAACCTAGTGATATAAGGAGATTAAAGGGTTCTACAAAAACTAAGGCTATAATTAAAGGTAAGAAGTACCTAGGAGCTATAGTCATAGATCCACTACCAGGTGTCTTCTTTAACGTAATGGTGGTCGATTTTGCTTCACTATATCCCTCTGTTATTAAAAAGTGGAATATATCATATGAGACATTAAATTGTCCTCACATTGAGTGTAAAAATAATGTAGTCCCAGGAACCCCTCACTGGATATGTACGAAACGTAGAGGCATAACCTCTGGACTCATAAGCTTCCTCAGGGATTTCAGGATAGAGATCTACAAACCCTTATCAAAGACCCCTGAGCTTAGTGAGATAGAGAGGGAATCCTATGAAGTAATTCAGCAGGCTTTAAAGGTCTTCATAAACGCATCTTATGGAGTATTTGGTCATGAGAAGTTCCCCTTATACTGCCCTCCTGCTGCTGAGTGTACTACAGCCTTAGGTAGGTATGCTATTACTAAAACCCTCCGAAGAGCACATGATCTAGGTATAACTGTCCTCTATGGAGATACTGACAGTCTATTCTTGTGGAGACCACCGCCCGACAAATTAGATGAGTTGCTTAGATGGTCTGAAGAGGTTCTGGGCATAGATTTAGATATAGATAAGGTATACAAGTTCGTAGTTTTTAGCGGTAGGAAGAAGAACTATCTAGGGGTTACTTCAGAAGGAATACTCGATATCAAAGGTCTTGTTGGAAAGAAAAGACACGTACCGGAATTCATAAAAGATCTATTCCTTCAAGTATCCAATTACATCTCTAAAGTAGAGAGCGTAAGTGATCTGATGGAAGTGAAGAAGATAATCCATGATATTGCTAAAGATAGCTATATAAAACTAAAAAAGAGAAAATATACTCTAAGTGAACTCGCCTTTAGAGTAGCATTAACTAAGGACCCAAAGGAGTATGTCAAGAGCACACCACAACATGTAAAGGCGGCTAGGCTTTTAGAGAGGTATGGCATTAGACCTAGGGCAGGAGATATAGTCAGTTTTGTGAAAGTACGAGGAGGGATAGGCGTTAAACCAGTTCAATTAGCTAGGATAGACGAGATAGATGAAGAGAAATACCTTCCACATATAGAGACTACCTTTAGACAGATATTAGAGGCTATGGGAGTAGACTTCAATGAAATACTAGGTAAACGATTCCTAGAGTCTCAGCTGTTCAATCCTCCTTAAGCTTCTCCCTTAAAAACTCTGATAGGGATTTACTTCTACCCTTCTCCTTCACTATTATTCTAGTGGGCATTCTAACAGGGTATCCCAGTCTAATAAAGAGATCGAATAGTGTATATCCATCTATCTTACTCCTTATCTTTCCCAGTTTTATCAATCTATAGAGCTCCTTTACCACATATTCTGCTACTTTAGGATACTGTATCTCTGCTCTCTCAAGTACTTCCTTAGCCTTGGCATCTAGGTACTTTAAAACAATATCCCTAGGTCTTTCTCTTACCTCAGTAGTTTTAATACCTCTCTTAAGTAGCTCTTTCTGTAATTTTAACAATCTCTTCATTTTAAGTAGTTCTATATCATCTTCCATAACAGTCCGTACTCTCTATAATACTGAGTTTTTAAAGTTTCCGCTATGAAAACCATCATTGTAAACTCGAGGTTCATAAAGTATTGAGATTACTTGAGAGAAAAATTCCTCTCATTGGAAAAATATATTTTGTAGAAGCCTATTTTAACTCGTAAGGGGCCGTCGTCTAGCTTGGTAGGATGCCAGCCTGGGAACGTATCCCTCATGGGTCGTCAGGATGCGCTGGTAGGGATGTCCTAAGAGACTGGATATCCCCAGTAAGATCCCGGGTTCAAATCCCGGCGGCCCCACTATACTATGACTCACAATGGTACTACAAAATTAGAGAGTAAGGTGTAAATGTGCACTGTAAATATTACTGAGTACAAAGGTTAATATCTACCTAGCTTTTTTGAGATATGAAATGCCCTCAAAAGCTCTCGTGATGATAGGGAGAAAACACGTAAACAAATATATAAGTGCCTGCATTGTACTATTACACTCTGGAGTAGATAAACTTGATATAAGGGCTAGGGGTCAGTATATACCCAAGGCTATAGAGGTGGTAGAGAAATTGAGAAGGCATTACGTAGTAGATCTTAAGATAGAGGATGTAAGATTAAGTAGCGATATGGTAACTCATCGTGATGAAGGACTTAAAAGGATTAGTGCTATTAGAATACTACTAAGCAGGGGTGAGTAGATTGGTAAAGACACCTTTCTGTCAGTTCGATCTCAGGACAGGAGTACTGTGCTATAAGTGTCAAAGAATGATTGAAACTGGCGAGTATAGTGAACTGGATTTTGAAGTAGCTAAATGTCTCACCGAACTAGAGAAAAGAGGATATAGTTCGATAAAGAACATGGAATTTCTGAAAGCTTATGAGAGAGAAGGATTTCTGATAATCCTAATGGCAGATGGAAATATGGACAGAAGCTCTCTAATAAAGCTCGAACGAGAGGTTAAATCTAGGCTTAAGACTAGGCCTAGATATGTAAGAGTAATCATAAAGAGAGGAACTGAGAGATCTATAATAGAGCAGATTGTTCAACCAGCCAGACTATTATCACTCAATATAGCCTGGTTCCCGGATGGAAGCTCACAGTATAATATAAAGGTCTACCCTTCAGTGAAAAGGATGTACATTCCTAAGGGAGTTGTGGAATCCATACTCAAGGAGATCTTTCATAGAGAAGTAATAATAGAGTCTTAAATATTTCCTAACCTAAGGTAAAGGTTATTAGATACGCTTTGTAAAGACCTCAGGTAATAGCATGAATAGTACAGAGCTAAAACTACCTGTATGTTCATCGTGCGGTAAATCCATACCTCCCTTTGAGAGAGGAACTTCCTTTAGGTGTCCCAATTGTGGAGAAGTAGTTATATGGCGCTGCTATAAGTGTAGACGCCTGGTCAATCCCTATGTATGTCCTAAATGTGGCTTTAAAGGCCCTTGAGGTAGCGACACTCTCCACCTACTGACCATAGCTTTAAATAGAATTGATCGCTATGAGGGAGAGGGAATAATATGAAAAGAGTTGCCGTACTGGTGAAAGTATTTCCAGAGGACCCAGACATGGATTTAGAAGATCTCAGAAACAAAATAGCAAAAGCACTACCTCAGAATTACAAAGTACTTCAACATGGAGAGGAGCCCATAGCCTTTGGTCTAAGTGCACTACTCCTAAATATAGCCATACCTGAGGAAACCGTAGGCGGTACCTCAGAGTTAGAGACTCTGATATCGAATGTAGAAGGTGTTAGTCAAGTAGAAGTACTTCGAGTGAGTAGGTTTATAGAATGATCTGAAAAGCACTACCTTTTAAATTTATTGAGATAGATTATTATCTTAGAGTTGCTAACTAATAGAGGAGGATAAAAGGGAGTTTGCATGAAGAGAGAGCGTGATAAGGAGAAGAAGGGGACTAAAGAAGTTGAATTAAGAGTAGTAGAGGCTAGTCATCGAGAGCTTGGAAGGGGGAAAGTCAAGATAGATCCCTTGGTCATGGCCAAACTAGGCCTAAACGTGGGTGATGTAATAGAGATTATAGGAAAGAAGAGAGCAGCCGCAGTGGTATGGATAGCAAACCCAACAGACCGGGGTATGAATGTTATAAGAATGGATGGTATCACTAGGAGGAATGCACAAGTAGGCATAGGTGATAAGGTAATCATTAGAAAGGCTGATGTAAAACCCGCTACACTGGTCAAGCTAGCACCAGTATCTACGAGATTAACTCTAGACGATCACTTCGTAAACTGGATAAAGAAGAGGATAATGGACTACCCACTCTGTGAAGGGAATATAGTACAGATACCAGTCTTAGGTCAGCCTATATCATTCATAGCAGTATCGGTTAAGCCTAGTGGAGTGGTCATAGTAACTGAGAGGACAAGGCTAATAGTACTAGAGAGACCTGTAGACATAAGCAGAATACCCAAAGTGACATACGAGGATATAGGAGATCTGGAAGAGGCTAAACAGAAGATAAGGGAACTCGTAGAGCTACCCCTTAAACACCCCGAACTCTTTAGGAGGTTGGGGATTGAGCCCCCTAAGGGTATTCTACTCTACGGACCACCAGGATGCGGAAAAACACTACTAGCAAAAGCAGTAGCTACAGAAAGTGAGGCATACTTTATAGCTATTAATGGTCCTGAGATTATGAGTAAGTTCTATGGAGAGTCTGAACAGAGGCTAAGAGAGATATTCGAAGAAGCTAAGACGCATGCTCCTGCTATTATCTTTATTGATGAAATTGATGCTATTGCTCCTAAGAGAGAGGAGGTAACGGGAGAAGTGGAAAAAAGGGTAGTAGCACAACTACTAGCACTAATGGATGGACTAGAGACTAGAGGAGACGTCATAGTTATAGGAGCCACTAATAGACCTAGTGCATTAGATCCTGCGCTCAGAAGACCCGGAAGATTCGATAGAGAGATCGAGATAGGTGTACCCGATCGACAGGGCCGTTATGAAATACTACTAGTTCACACTAGGAACATGCCATTAGCAGATGACGTAGATCTTCATAAGGTAGCAGAGATAACTCATGGATTTGTTGGAGCAGATTTAGCTGCTCTATGTAGAGAAGCTGCTATGAAGGCTTTGAGAAGATATCTACCTAAAATAGATTTAGAGGAGGAGAGCATACCCCCCGAAGTACTGGATAGTATTGAAGTAACTATGGACGACTTCATGAGAGCTTTTAGAGAGATTACTCCAACAGCTTTAAGAGAGGTCGAAATAGAGATACCTTCTGTAAGATGGGAGGATGTAGGTGGTCTCTACGATGTAAAACAGGAGCTCAGAGAGGCTGTTGAATGGCCATTAAAATACCCAGAATCCTTTAAGAGGTTGGGGATTAAGCCCCCTAAGGGTATTCTACTCTACGGACCACCAGGATGCGGAAAAACACTACTAGCAAAAGCAGTAGCTACAGAAAGTGGCGCAAATTTCGTAGCTGTAAAGGGCCCGGAGATTTTCAGTAAATGGGTAGGTGAGTCTGAAAGAGCTATTAGAGAAATCTTTAGAAAGGCTAGACAAGTGGCTCCATGCGTAGTATTCCTAGATGAAGTAGATGCTATCGCTCCTATGAGAGGAATGAGTATAGGGGATTCTATGGTTACTGAAAGAGTGGTAAGTCAGTTACTCACTGAGATGAGCGGTATAGAAAACCTGGAGGGAGTAGTGGTAATAGGAGCTACCAATAGACCAGATATACTGGATCCTGCTCTACTAAGACCTGGAAGACTAGACAGACTGATATACGTTCCTCCTCCAGATTTTATGTCTAGACTAGAGATACTCAAAATACATACTAGAAATATGCCACTAGCAGAAGATGTTGATCTAGAGGAACTTGCGAGAGCAACAGAAGGTTACTCTGGATCGGATCTAGAGGTACTGGTAAGAGAGGCTGGTATGATGGCCTTAAGAGAGGACATAAACACAGAAAATGTACGCATGAGACACTTTAGAGAGGCACTAAGGAGAATTAGACCCTCGATAACTGAGGACATGCTAAGGTACTATAAGGCATGGTCAGAGAAAGCTAAGATTATGAGAGAGAGAAAAGCTGTCCCAGCACCATATTTCGCATGAGGTAAGTAAAATTGCTCCCACCATACATAGAGCTATGGGAGGAATTGAAGAGAAGAGGAGGGATAGCTAAAGATACGGAGTTATTTAAAATCCTCAAAAGTAAATATGAGATAAGTAGAAGAGAGTTTAATAAATTGCTTATGATGATGGAACTAAGAGGATACATCCACGTCGAACACCTGAAGAGAAATGAAAAATTAGTAAGGGCCTTAAGATAAATATAAATCAGCTCTGCCCTCTAAGTATTTAGGCATAGCTAAGGTGATGGTATTGGGTGTAGATCTAAGAGAGTTAGTGGAAAATGTGAGAAGGACAATAAACCTAGAAAGTCTAAGAGGTAGAATAGTAGCTATTGACGCTTATAACGCTCTATATCAATTCCTGACGAACATAAGACAGCGTGATGGAACACCCCTTATGGACTCTAGGGGAAGGGTTACCAGTCACTTAAATGGTCTACTCTATAGGACTATAAACTTAATCGAGTATGGTATAAGACCAGTATATGTATTCGATGGAAAACCACCAGAACTTAAGAAAATAGAGCTTATGAAGAGAATGAAGGTGCGCGAAGAAGCCTATAAAAAGTATGAAGAAGCCTTAGCTAGAGGGGACTTAGAGGCCGCTAGAATGTATGCTCAACAAGCATCTAAATTAACCCAAGAGATGGTTGATGAAGCTAAGAAGCTACTGGACTTCATGGGAGTACCGTGGGTTCAGGCACCTTCTGAAGGTGAAGCACAGGCCGCGTATATGGTCATTAAAGGAGATGCATGGGCTACTGCTAGCCAGGACTACGATTCTCTACTATATGGAACTCCTAGACTTATAAGAAATCTGACTATAACTGGAAGAAGAAAACTTCCTAGGAGGAACGTATACATAGAGATTAAACCAGAACTTATATCTCTAAAAGAACTGTTGTCCGCACTGAATATAAACAAAGAACAGCTAGTTGATATAGCAATACTACTGGGTACAGATTATAATCCCGGTGGAGCTAAAGGAATAGGACCAAAGAGGGCTCTAAAGTTAATCAGAGAATACGGATCCATAGAAAATATTCTAAGACTCGTTCAATTTGCAGATCCCTCAGTAGATCCTCTTGAGATTAAAAAACTGTTTCTTAAACCCCAAGTAACCAACAACTATACCATCGAATGGAGAGCACCCGATGTGGATAAGGTTATAGGCTTACTATGTGATGAACACGATTTCTCCGAGAATAGGGTTAAAACAGCTCTAGAAAGAGCCCTTAAAGCATTCAAGGAGTTGAATGTTCAGACGAGTCTAGACGTGTGGTTTGGCTAGAATAAGTAGATAAGTAAGAGTATACCTATGCACTTTAGAGACCAGAGAGAGGAACTTGTAAACCGACTTATCAGAGAGGGGTATATAAGGAGTGAACTAGTGGCTAGAGCCTTCTCTAAGGTACCTAGAGAGGAATTTGTCCCTCCTCGCTATAGGGACTATTCATACCACGATACTCCTTTACCTACACTCAAAGGTCAAACTATAAGTGCCCCTCATATGTGCGCTATCATGTGTGAGGAGCTAGATCTTAAACCGGGCGATATAGTACTAGAGGTTGGCACTGGAAGTGGTTATCATGCAGCTCTCTGTGCAGAGATAGTAGCCAGATCAGATGAGAAAAACAGGGGACACGTATGTTCAATAGAAATAGACGAGGATCTTACGAAGTTCGCTTATGAGAACTTGAAACGCTCTGGATATGACTTAGATGTAAGTGTAGTCTGCGGGGATGGGAGCTTTAATCCACCATTCAGATACGAGTTTGATAAGATATTAGTCACGGCAGCTGCTCCTCATATTCCCAATAGACTACTAAAGAGTCTTAAGGTAGGTGGTATAATGGTCATACCCATAGGCAGTGAGTTCATACAGGAACTAAGCGTGATAATAAAGCAACAAGACAAGATTGTTGTGATGAGATCTGGTCCATGCTTATTCGTAAAACTAAGGGGTATAGATGGGTTCTCCTACTAGACAGAAACCCAAGGCGATGGAGAGAATTCTAGCAAGAGGTCACGAAAATGTAAAAGCTACACATAAGAGTACTCTTGAGGTGACGAAAGATTCCTATCTAACCCCAAAAGGGAACTGTATAATAGCCGTATCAGCTAGTAAAGCTGCTAACGATCTACTCCCCTCCTTCAAGTACTACTTAAGAAGGCCGGGATCCGTACTAGTAGTAATCCTAAGAGTAGGTTCACTTCAGGATATTGTAATTGCAAGAGGTCATCCCGATCTACTACTATCTGATCCTAGATCTATTGTTATTAGGAAGAGCAGTTACATAGATGGGAGAACTATTGCTATACATTCTAATAAAGCTGCTATAGACATAAATAGAGAGCTTATAAAAAGGCTAAACGACAGAAGAACAGTACTTGAAGTTACATTACTAGTCTTCGATCCGTAGAAAGACTTCAACTGGTGAAGTAGATTAGTGGGCCCGCCGGGATTTGAACCCGGGACCTACGGCTTTCTCCCCTAAATCCGAAGGCCGTCGCGCTATCCAAGCTACGCTACGGGCCCTCACTCTAAGTATAATTACACAGTATGGATTTAAATATATGATAATCTAGGTTTTCATCAGAAACATAAAAATTCTTTTCTTATAATCGCATTTTGGGTTCTATTTCATAAGAGGCTTAGCCATGTCCAATATAGCCGTGTACCAATCCTTAGCTTTTACTATAGCCGAGGCTACTAGTACTCCTACAGTACCTAACCTTATAGCCGCGGCGACGTCTTCACCACTGGAAATGCCTGCACCACACAATACTTTAATCTGAGGATTCACTTTTTTCACAAGCTCTAGAGTGCTGGTTACTATTTCGGGCTTAGCTCTTGATACTGGAATTCCTGTTCCTATGAGCTCTGGTGGTTCTATAGCTACCATGTCGGGTCCTAATGCCGCTACTGCTGCACTAACTTCAGCTGTATTAGCACATACAACTGTCTTTAGTTTAAGCTCTCTAGCCCGTTTGACTATATCATCAATTACATCTAGTCTCAACCTTCTCTCAGAGTGATTCAGCATAGTACCTATAGCTCCTGCATCCTTTACTGCCTCTAAGGTCACATGTCCTGTATGTGCTCCGGGTAGTACATTATCCACATGCTGAGCGAAAACTGGTATCTCTACAGCCTGTGCCACGACTCCTAAATCTGTTAGTTGGGGTGCAACTGCTATGGTTACCCCCGTCTCCTTCCACACTCTTTCAGCAACCTTAGCTAATTCTACAGCTCTTCTACCAGAGGCTTGTGCATAGCTCTTGAAGTTTACTAGTATTAGTGGATATGCTATCTCTACCATTTGATCTACCCTTAAGGAGTGATTATCCGTCCTTTTTACTTTTTCCCTGAGAGCTCGCTAAGTAGATCATCTGGATTATTGAAAACTTTGGTTGCGTAGTATTCAAAGAAGGGACTGAGCCCACTTGTCTCCTCGAATACCACGTATACGTGCTTATTGTTAGTGTAGGCATAAATCATCTCCGAGAGAACCCCTGGAGACATGGCTACTACGGGATAATACACTATGACTATATCGCTCTGATCTATGAACATGTAGTCCCTTTTAACAGTATGGAACTTTATCTCCTCTGCAGCCTCCAGTACTTCATTAACGGGTATCTCCAGTTTCATACCTTCATGTTCTACTTTTATGTATTCATTACCATTTTCTTTTGCTATTTCAGCAGTTTGCAGTAGATCCATATCGTTTATAGCCATGGGATCGAATACTACTAAGAACTTTCTCACTTCATCTCTGAACTTTCTCACTTCATTTATATACCCCTCTTCTCCTCTCACATGGGTTATGGGAAAGCTAAGGTATGCTCTCTTAAGTTTCGTGTACATAAGTTTATAGAGGATATCTGCGGGCTCTTCCCTAGCTATTACAAAGGATGATCTTCTCTGGTAATCAGCTAACATCTTAGTAACAAAAACTTCTTCATCCTGCCATATGAGTATCTCACGTATCGATAGTTTACCTGCCCATTGAGGATGACGCTCTAGTCTTGTCTTTATCTGGGCAACACCATCTATTATCGTTACGTACATGTCTGGAGCTAGTTGGTTAAGATAGAAGAAATCGAAGGCGGGCATTAGGTATCTCTTCCATCTGAAGGTGGTATGACTACTTATTACGTGATCCTCATATTCTTCTTTCTCAACGAGTTTAAGTATTTTCTCGAAAACTACAGCTCTTAACCATTCAAGTGTTGATGGAGAGAGATCTAAGATCTTATCCTCTCGTATTATCCTACCTAGCTCCTTAGCGGTACTAAACATCATATCCCCCACATTTACAATACTTATTCTCTTACCCCTTTTCGAGGCTAGTTTAAGTGCTTCCCTTAAGTAATCGTCTCTTCCACTTCCACTTATACCCGTGCAGAATACCTTCATGACTATTCATCCCATACTAAAAGTATAGTGAAGTATTATCCTAAAACACTTTCGGATATGTCTAAGTTAACCGTATATATGTCCACTTAGGATCTATCTTGGGAATCTATGTCTAAGTATACACTTTACGTTAAAAGGGGGGATCCCGATTGTGAGGAGCTTATTACCATGCTAAAGACTTTAGGTGAGGATATCAAGGTAATTAATATAGACAATAACGGAGTTAGAGAATTCATGTGGAAGGACGCTGGCATGGCCTCCAGAGCTCCAATACTAGTCTCTAATAATCTGATAGTTCTGGGAACAAGATCTATAAAAAAGATTTTTAACTTGAAATAGCATAGTTTTTAAATCTCAGTGCTTCGTAAAGATCTAAGGTGATACTCCATCTGGTCAATACTCTATTATCTCAGAAACGAACCTGAAGTTCTAAAGAGATCTCAGATCAAGAGAGGGCTAGACCCTACGATAATAGACAAAGCTTTAGAGTATGATAGATTGTGGAGAGAGAGTCTTAAGAGAGTAGAGGAGCTTAGACATCAGAGGAACATTATCACTCGAGAGATTGCTAGAACTAGAGATAGTACTCAGAGGGAGCACTTAATTAGGAAAGCTAAAGAACTCAGTTCGAGGATTAAAGCGTTAGAAAAAGAGGTCGAGTTATACGAGGAAGAGAGAAGGAAAATACTACTTAGCGTACCTAATGTAGTACACCCCTCTACACCAGTAGGTAAGGATGAAGAGGATAATGTTCCAATAGCAGTATACGGTAAACCTAGGGTTTGGAAAGGTCATCTGGACAATTTCTTAAAGCAAATAGCTGGGTTTAATGTTGAATATGAGGTTCTAGAATGGAGACCTAAGAGTCATTATGAACTCGGTTACCTTCTTGGACATATAGACACGGAGAGAGCAGCTAAGGTTTCAGGTTCTAGATTTTACTATCTACTTGAAGATCTAGTATGGCTTGACATATCACTTACACTCTATGCAATTGACTTCTTGACTAAAAGAGGATATGTACTGATAGAGCCTCCCTTTATGATGAGAAGAAGGGCATATGAGGGGGTAATAAGCTTAGAGGATTTTAAGGACTCCATTTACGAATTAAAGGGAGAGGATTTATTCCTCATAGCTACATCCGAACATCCCATGGCTGCTATGTTCATGGATGAGGTTTTAGAGGAGGAAGTTTTACCGATAAAACTGGTGGGAGTTAGTCCTTGTTTTAGGAAGGAAGCTGGTGCTCATGGCAAGGATACAAAAGGCATATTTAGAGTACATCAATTTAACAAAGTAGAGCAGTTCATATTCTCACTACCTGAGGATTCATGGAAGCTACACGAGGAACTACTAAAGAACGCTATAGAACTATGGAAGGGATTGAATATACCCTTTAGGGTTGTAGACGTCTGTACAGGAGATCTAGGCGCTGTCCCAGTTAGAAAATATGATATAGAGGCTTGGATGCCAGGACAAGGTAAATTCAGAGAAGTAGTCTCATGTAGCAACTGTACTGATTACCAGTCCTATAGATTAAACATAAGATACGCAGAGAAGAAGGGATATCCAGCTAAAGGCTACGTACATACACTAAACTCTACAGCTATTGCTACATCGAGAGCTATAACAGCGATTTTAGAGAATTTTCAGCAGGAGGATGGTACAGTACTAATACCTACTGTACTTAAAAAATATCTAGAGAATTTTGAAAATGCTCCTAAAGAGGTGATTGAGCCATTAAAGATAAAGTGGATAAAGTAAAAAAGGCTATAATTGTATTGGAAAATGGAGATATGATATTAAAGGATAAAGAATATATTCAAAAACTATATTCATCTGGATTCGGATCTATGAGAGGAGAAGTACTAAAGCTCGATCCCTTAGAAGTACTCTATCTAGTGTACACTAATAGGGCTCGTGTTCTGGAAAATGGAAAAGAGATACCCTTTAAAACTTTAGTGCGAATGTTTCAGAAAAACTATTCCGATATCTGGATTAAATTTCTAATATACCATGATTTGAGGCAGAGAGGATTCATTACTATGAAAGGATACACTACTGGACTGGAGCTCAGGGTTGCTGAAAAGAAGGCAGAGAAGAATCGTCCTAAGACTATAGTATTTGGATTAGTAGAGGGAAGAAAGGTGAAGTTCTCTAGTATAAGGTTTATGATAGATAGGGCTATGAGTCTTGGTAAAAATGTGGTCTTAGCTATTGTAGATAAGGAAGGAAATATAACATACTATACTGTCTCATTTTCGAGATCCACCATGACAAGAGACACACGTTTCCCTTCGGAAGATTAAGATGTTTGATAAGAATACTTTCTTAGCTTTATTTCTTCTATGAGTTTGCCTATCAATCTGTATCTTTCTTGTTGCGTAAGCTTTTTAATATTTAAATCCATGGAAAATTTAAGTGATTATCATGGATAAAGCTTCATTCGACCTTCAACCAACTACTCCTTATAATTTTGATCTGCAGTGGAAATTTTATTCTTCATCCAAGGATCCACAGCCTGAAATTTATAAAGATGGCATCTGGAGACGGAGTTTCAAAATCGGAGATAGATTAGTTCCAGTGGAGGTTACTTCTATTGGCACTGTAGAAAAGCCAAAGTTGAGGGTTAACACATTTTCCAAACTCAATGCAAAAGAGAAGAAGTATCTTTCGGATAAAATTGCGGATATTTTTAGATTGAAGGATGACCTCAGAGCGTTGTATGATTTTATGGATCAAGATAGTATACTTCGTAAGATAAAGAAAGAACTTTACGGTCTGAGACCGCCAGGAATCGGAGCGAATATATTTGAAGGAGCAATCAGAGTAATAATCCAACAGCAGATTTCTTTACGGGTTGCCTACGTGATAACCGGGACATTAGTCAGGAGATTTGGAGAGAAAATAGAAATTAATGGCGAAGCATATTACGATTTTCCTTCACCCCAAGTGTTGGCAAACGCCGATGAAACTGAATTGAGAAAATGTAAATTATCCCGTCAGAAAGCCAGATACATTAGAGACCTTGCATTGAAAGTTGTCAATGGATACGATTTGGAGAAAATCAGAAAGATGAACAACGAAGAAGCTATTGAGGAGTTGATGAAATTTAAGGGAATTGGAAGATGGACTGCTGAGTTGATATTAATAACGACATTAGGAAGAATGGATCTCTGCGTTCCCGATGATCTTGGAGCTAGAAAAGCGGTTTCATATTTCTACTTTGACGGAAAACTTCAATCAGGAGATATCGTTAGAAAATTCACGGAGAGGTGGGGTGAGTTCAAGGGTTGGATAATTTATTATTTAATATGTGCTTACAACATAGAAAATAGAAATAGCGTATAAATATAGAAAACAAAAACTATACGAAAAGGAGTTGGAGGATTATCCAAAGGCAACAGTTTTGCTATTGCACTTTAGCGAATGTTTTGCTACTGCTCTGGTTTGAATTCGCTGCTTACGGAATGTCTGCATTGAGATTTGCTGGATTATCGATGATTTCTATTCTATTTGCGATGTTTCCGCATGTGGAATTTTTAATATATGTTGGAATAAGTCTAATAGGCTTCCTGCGATAATGGTGGCAAATCAATTTGGAAGAAAAGGAGTGCACGCAATGTAAGATGAGATATATCTGTAAGGCAAGTGTTGCTAAGTGATGAGTATGGAAACAAAACTTCGAAAAATAGTAGAGATTCTATCCGAGAAATACGAAATTAACAAGTGGTGGGAAAGATATACCCTATTTGAAACATTGGTTAGTATAATCTTGTCACAACGAACATACTGGAAAAATGTAAAAAACGCCATCGAAAGATTTAGTGAGAGGTTTACCGGCGTTGAAGATGTGGCAAAAGCAAGCGTGAAAGAGATTGAAAAAGTTATTAAACCGGCGGGTTTATATAGGATCAGAGCTAGAAGAATTAAGAACATCGCCAAAGAGCTAGTTGAAAAATACGATGGAAAGTTAAGTAAAATATTGAATCTTCCCTATGAGGAAGCAAAGAAGAAACTGACCTCAATAAAGGGAATTGGACCGAAAACCGCAGATGTCTTTTTAATGGCGACTAAGGGAGAACAAGTTCTACCAGTTGACATTCACATTTTCAGAATAATGAAAAGGTTGGGAATAGCCGATGAAAGAGATAATTATGAGAGCCTGAGGGCAAAACTTGAAGCAGAGATACCTCCCCACCAGAGAATGAAGACTCATCTAATACTGATAGAATTTGGAAGACAAATCTGTAGAGCGCGAAATCCCAAATGTGAAGGATGTCCGATTAAAAGATATTGTGAAGTTAGGAAAAATGATTTTACAATGCCAAACATATAAAATCTCGCGACCTCTCGAAAAATCAAAATTTCTTTCAGAGAAATTTTGCCCTTCAGGATATCTAACAGCGGACAAAGGGAAAATCAAAGATTTCCCAAACTGCCTTCAACAATATGTTTGAAATGAAAATAAGTTAGCAGAGCCAGAAACAGAAAAATTTAAAAATATTATAAGGCTCATATGTATCCTACATCCTCAAGAAACCTTAATAGCCTATTCACTATCCTATTCTCGTAATTCAGCTTATATCTGTTATAAGTCCCCTTTATTTCAACAATAATATTGTACTCATGGAGTTTTGCTAAAGCACGAGTGACATCTCTATGCTTTAGACTAGTTATCTTAGAGATCGTATACTTAGTAGCTAGAGGGTTTAGTGCGAGAGCTCTTATGACACGTAATGAAGACTTACTCAATATATCCTCTATAATCCTCCTATTTTCCATACATAAGAACTATCTCTTTGAGCAAATAATAATATCTTCTAAATACCTATTGTGACAATCAACCCCCTCTCTCTAAAGGTACTCTATTACTTTTAAATCTGAGAGAACACTTGGACTCGATGAACTGTCCAGAATGTGGTGGACTGGTAATACTAAGCGATAGAGGAGAGGATGTATGTACTCATTGTGGTCTAGTGATAGAGAAACACCTCTCAACTTCTGTGAGGACCCTAGCCCCGTCCTATTATAGGTTAGGAAAACCCATGCCTTTAAGGAAATCGTACTATAGTAACATACTTAATACCATGAAGACTCTTGAAAAGGTATGTAATATCCTTGGCTTCACGAGAGAAGAGGTCATAAATACCAAGGACCTGTATCTAAAGCTTGTGGATAGATTTAGGAGAGAAGAACTTAGTGTCTCCAGTTCGAAGTTAGCTGCAACCTCTATATATCTGTCATCTAGATTAAATCACAGGATAATAAAGATATCAGATATCTCCTATTACTTTAGATCACTAGGCCATAGGGTTAATGTGAACGATATAGTGAAGACCTCAATATTAGTAAAATCTTTCTCAATAATAAATTTAAAAATAGATATGAAATTCTCTATTTTAAAGTTATTATTCAAATCAATAGTTAATTCAAAGGAGATTGACGATAATATTAAACATAAACTTTATGGACTCATATTGAATATGATAGAGAATAAGGATCTTATGAGAAAACTTCAGGGTAGAAGTCGTAGAGTAGTGGCAGCTACCCTTCTATATCTAGCGCTTAAAAGGCTTGAGGATGAGTATGGAGAAAAGTACAATATTTCTATAAAAAGAATTGCTTCACTTATCGGAGTTTCGACTTCCGCACTTTGTAAGTCCTTAAAGAGAGTCTAAGATATTTCCTTAAATCTACTCTCTAGTTTCTTTAGTACTGCTGGTAGTGTTGTGTACTCCATCTCCTCAGGACCCAGTCTATGTGGCATGAAGGGACCGTGTCTTCTTATATAGTCTGCGACGAATTGTGCAGTACTTCTAGTATAATCGAATGCTGGATCATCGAATAGATCGTTAGGTCCTTCAAGTATACCATTATGGAGCTGAAAACCTAGTGCTACTACTCGTGGTGGTCCATCAAAACGAGTGCACTTAGCGTACTTGAGTGGAACAGGCATTAGTGGCCCTGTGTGTGACCCCCTCATCCATCCTGCTACCATATGGGGGAAGGCAAATGCCTCTAAAATCTCTCCAACAGCCGGAAGTCCGTGTTGAGCTCTGACTATTAGTACTGGGTCATCTTTACCTACGTACTTCCCTGCTATTAGACTTAATCTAGTCACACTAGCTGCTGCTGCTATGAGGTTATCGGACTTTCTCCATACTCTTTTAATAATATACCTACTAGGTGTACCTATTAACGCTAGGATATCGTATAGTTCCTCTGGTGCACTAAGTACTACTGTTTTACTCTCTATAACATCCATAATCTCGAACTTGAATCCATCGTGCATCTTGGGATCTATTACTAGTCCAGCTGTATTAAAGGGATCTGCGAATATCCTGAAGACTGGTAGGTTCCAAGCTCCTGGTTCGGTTTTATCTGCTGCAAATACTATTATGGGTTCGGATGGTCTCTCTTCGAACTCCATTTCAGCTACTCCAGGACCCATTCCTCGAACATTACCACTAAAGGCTTCTTTAAGTAGGTCTTGTCCTGCTCCATATAGTTTAAGTGGTTTGCTTACCTTATTCGTAGCTTCTACGAAGGTATCCCATGCTAATTTGTGGATTTCTGGATTATCCTCTCCTTTAGTATGAGTCATTAGTAATTGTAGATCGTCACCTGCATTGAAAACGAAGTAGTCCACAATAAGCCCTGTCTCCTTAGCCTCTCTCAATTTTTCCTTGGAGAACTCTATTAACTTTGGATGTACCATGCTGTGACCTGCTAGAGATCCTATGTCGGCCTTTATCAGGGATACTGTTATCCTCATGTTCTCACAGGTGTTTGTATTAGAGGTAATAAATTAATGTTATCCTAGTCACTACTACTGCTCGGATTCCTCTAAAGGAGCCATGTAATAGTATTCCTTAAGCACCTCTTTCTGATATCTATCCAACCATGAACCTGGCTTATTAACACGAGGTCTTCCAGTATCCCTATCACGTCTAAAAGTGACCTCTAGGTCGCGCAGAAATCTATTCATTCCCCTATGGAGACTTTCAGGCGAGTGGGCATGCCCAGAGACTCCAGGAGTGCCTAAAAAGACCATTATGGAGTCGGCTACAAAATCCTGCGCTACTATATCATGTTCTACTACAAAAGTAGCGGCCTCTCTTTCCTCCGTTATCCTTCGTATAAGTCTAGCTACTGCAAATCTGTATTCTACGTCTAGGTAGGCCATAGGCTCATCTATCAAATATACATCAGCTTTCTTAAGAAGACATGAGACTATAGCAACTCTCTGTAGTTCTCCTCCTGAGAGCGTATTGATATCTCTATCGAGTAGTTCTATTAGTCCTAGTGGTTTTAGAAAGTTGGTTTTTATGGAAGATTCTTCTGGATCCACTCCTATCTCATACCTAAGATATTCATACAGAGTTCCCTCGAGCTTCATCTCTAGTAGGAATTGTGGCTTATAGCTAACCTCTAGTTCTCCTTTAAGTTCCACATAGCCTTCATCAGGTTCTATTATACCGGCAAGTAGTTTAACGAATGTAGTTTTACCTATACCGTTAGGTCCTAGGATCCCTATAACCTCTCCCCTATGAATCTCTCCTGGTTCTATGCATAGTTTAAAATTATCCAACACTTTTACCATTCTAGACCATGATACTAATAGTTCTTCGGGTTTCCACTCTACCGGAACGGGATTTAGTCTAAATTTTATGGGCTCTTCTCTTATCAGTATATTTTCCTCTTTAAGGTACCCCTTAAGGTATGCATTTATACCCATTCTAACTCCTCTTGGTAGTGAAAATATTCCATATGCTCCAGGTACTCCATAGACTATGTGCACAATATCCGAAATGTAGTCCAGTATTACGAGATCGTGCTCAACAACTATAGTGTACCTGTTCTTAACTGCTAGCTCTCTTATCAATCTAGCTAATCTTAATCTCTCTCTGACATCTAGGAAGCTAGATGGCTCATCTATTAAATATATATCAGCATCACGAACTAGTACAGCTGCTATAGCGAACTTCTGTAATTCTCCTCCACTAAGTTGTGTAAGCCTTCTGTCCCATATGGGATCAAGGTTTAGTTCCTTAGATATCTCCCTTAATATCCCCCTCTCATCAATCTTGGATAGTATCTCTCCTACTCTACCCTTTAGAACCTGTGGTATCTTATCTACTTCTTGTGGTTTGTATATCGCTTTAATCTTACTGTCGGCTAGCTGGTTAAAATAATTTTGAAGTTCAGATCCTCTGAAGAATCTGAGTATATCAGTCCAAGTTGGCTCTCTATCCAACCTTCCTAAATTTGGTTTTATCCTACCTCCTAGTATTTTAAGTGCAGTACTTTTACCAGTTCCGTTGGGTCCTATAATTCCTACGACTTTACCTCTCTGAGGTATTGGTAATCCGTATAGCTTAAAGGCATTAGGGCCGTATCTATGTACTGCCCTTCTCTCGTATTCGTCGGGAAGGTTTACTATAGTTATAGCCTTGAAGGGACATTTCTTAACACATATACCACAACCTAAGCATAGGGGTTCAGATATCCTAGCTACGTCATCTACTATTTCAACACATTTAGCACCTGATCTATTGATTGGACAAAATCTTACACACTCTTTATTACACCTTCTAGGTTTGCACAGATCCTCCTTTACAATAGCGAGTCTCAAGGTTTTACACCCTATCTAACCTTAGTGAAGTAATCTCTTAGTACTACTTAAATTCGATGTCCATAGAGGTAATTCATATAAAAGCGCCAGTGGGAGCCAAAGCTTATAAATAGGGTCTAATATCCTTAGCATGGGAAGATTATGGATCGAAGACCAGAGTTCGTAGTAGAGACGAGAGATCTGCATAAGTACTACTACCTAAAGGGAGAAACTGTTAAGGCCCTTAAAGGTATTAACCTACAGATAAAGTATGGAGAGTATATATCTATAATGGGACCCTCGGGCTCGGGAAAGACTACTCTCTTTAATGTTATAGGTGGTCTGGATAAGCCCACTAAAGGAGAGGTTCTCCTTGATGGAAGAGATTTATGGAAGCTTAAGCCAGCTGAAGTCGCATGGGTTAGATGTCATAAGATAGGTTATATCTTCCAGACCTTCAACCTAATTCCTGTACTGACAGCTTTAGATAATGTCATGCTTCCTATGATATTTGCTGGAGTACCTAGAGAAGAGAGAGTGAAAAAGGCTACTAGACTCCTAGAGAGAGTAGGTCTAGGGGATAGATTACACCACAGGCCTACTGAGCTATCTGGTGGTCAGCAGCAGAGGGTTGCGATAGCTAGAGCACTAGCGAACGATCCAGCAATAATACTAGCAGACGAGCCAACAGGAAACCTAGACCTACACACGGGTATGAAAATAGTAGGCCTCCTTAGAGAGTTGAATAGGGAGAAAGGCGTTACTATAATTACGGCAACGCATGATTTAAAAATGATAGATGTAAGCGATAGAATTGCCTGGATTAGGGATGGGGTCATAGAGAGGATCGAAGAGAGAATGGGAGTGGAGTTAGGAGCGGCAGAGTTTGAAATATAACCGGTGACACTATTGCTTAAGAAGTTCAACCTGATAGTATCCACCTATCGTAATAGAGAGGATGAGTGCATATCTGAAGTATGGTACTTTCTAAAAGAATTTGGAGCTAGAGTAGTAGAGGCTAGTAAAACCGGATTACCGGGTTTAGTGGTAATCAATACTGATCTAGATCCTCTTGAAGTAGTCGATAGGATGAGAAGTATAGCTGAAGAGAGACCTTGGGAGTTCCAGTACATATTAAAAGTAGTTCCAATAGAGATTACAATGGAAACAGACTTAGATAAGATAAGAAAGGCTACACTCGAAATGTGTAAAACACATCTTAAAGAAGATGAGACCTACATGGTAGATGCTAATATAAGATTATCGGAAATTGGTAGAAAGGATGTGATAGAAGCCATAGCTCCTTATGTAAATAATAAGGTGGATCTGACCAAGCCCATGAAGGTGATAAGGGTTGAAATTATAGGAGACGTGACAGGAATCAGTATTATAGAGCCTAAATACATACTTTCAATAGCTAAGATGAAAAGGCGAAGATAGTTGTTCTGTTCACTTTAAGAGTGCGACAGGAATCACAGAAATCTATAATTTGCTTATATTCAGGTAGGCTATGCGAGCTATTATACACTTCTCCACAGCCTCATCTAGATCTTTAGCATAAGTAGCCTTTAGTTCCTCCTCAGTTATATTAAACCATGAGATTAGTTTTCTTTTCGACTCTCCTGGCTTCAGTAAGTTATCATCAATTTCAATTACCGTTTCCTTACCCAATAGTTCTAATATTTCTTTGATGATCTCATCATCTCTTTTTAATCCCTCTACTACCTCACAGGCCACTATTTCAGTTAACCCCGGCTTAAGTCCAAGTAATTTTATAGCCTTATCTATCTCCCTAGTAGCTGAAGCGTATAGCATAATCTCTAGAGGAAGTTTTTTAGCTACATTCTCCCCCCTAATCCACGACCTCAGAGCCATATGAGTTGCAATGAGTATATGCCTGAGACTCCATATACTTCTGGCATCTAGTAGGATTATAGGAATTCGAATTCTACTAAGTTTCTCTAAGATCACTCTTGTAACTTCACTAGATAGTCTCCTTAATCTTAGACCCACTACGAACATAGTGAACTCCTTATCCTCTATCCGTAGGCGCATACTTATAGGCAAAATTTGACACCTTGAACTACGTGATCTAGTACGCCCTCTACATCTATCTTCTTTCCTTTCTTGATCAATAGTGAGCACATTCCTAGTAGTAGTGTTATTAGATTAGATGGCTTTACATATCCCATATTACCTATTCTGATGATTTTACCTCTCCACTTACCCATACCACCGCTAACAAATACCTTGAAGTTACTCCTTAACCATTCAGTTACACTTTCTGGAGTTATCCCTTCTGAAGGGTATACGCTTATTATAGTATTCGATCTTAACTCTTCTGGTACTACTGGTTTAAATCCCATATGCTTCATTGCTGAATACATTACTTTAGCTCTCTCTTCATGCATCTTAATCCATTTATCGATTCCTATTTCCTCTAGTATAATCTCTAGTGCCCTATTAAGTGCGAATAGGATACTCACAGCTGGTGTGAAAGGAGTTTCAGGCCTCTCCATGAATCTCCTATATTTCTTTAAATCTAGGTAATAGCTTTTAGATCTATTATGCTCTATCCTAGACCAAGCCTCTTCACTAATACTTATAAAAGAGATGCCAGGTGGACTCATTAAACACTTCTGGGATGCCCCTATAACAACATCTATATTCCATTTATCAGTATAGAGCTCATCTCCTCCTAATATAGAAATAGCATCCACGACTGTAAGTAACCCTTGAGATCTCGCCTTTTCAACTATCTTTGGTAACCACCTTAGTGTGAGACCAGGACATGTATCGTTATATACTAGTAATAGTACTTCAGCATCTCCATGTTCTTCTATAAGCCTTATGAAATCCTCTAATTTCGGGTAATCCTTTACAAAGCCTATGGTCTTAGCCCCTATTAGTTCAGTTGCATCCCTCAATCTACTACTGAATTCACCGTATACTGGAACGAGAGTTTTTACATCCCTATCCACTAGGTTCATTAATACGGCTTCTACAGCTCCTGTTCCCGATGCCGTGAAGATATAGATTTGATTGTCTGTTCTAAACACTTCTCTAAGGCGTTCAACTACGTGCTTTAGTAATCTTCTAAACTCTACAGATCTATGACTTATCATAGGTCTAGCCATTTCAATGAGTACCTCATAGGGTAGTTCTACGGGACCTGGAGTGAAGAGTATGGGATCCTCCACTTCATTCTCCCCTTTAAGAGAGGAGAGGTAACTTATACTATTTCCCCTTAAACTATTAGGGGATTGCAATAAGAGAATTGGTACTATTACTTGTTGAGGCGGGCTTAGAGCTAGTACCTAGAACAATCTGTAACCATCCCTCCGTGAGGAAGAGCGCGGCTAGAAGAGGGAAAAGGCCATCTGAGATCATCTTGGATATCTCACTTCACTATCAAGCTATGAAGAGCTTACCGGATTTTAGAAAGCGAGGTAGGCCTGATATTATTCATCTATGTCTCTTAGAAGCCCTATCCTCACCACTAAACCTAGAGGGAAAGCTTAGAACTATAGTGCACACTGTAGAGGACAGGGCAATATACTTTGATCCCAGTGTTAGACTACCTAGAAATTACAGTAGGTTTATTGGACTATTTGAACAGTTATTGATTAAAGGTAGGGTGCCTCCAAGTGGAGGAAAGCCACTCATATGGACTAAAAGGAGAAGTTTAAAGGAAGTGGTTGAGGAAATATCACCAACTAAAATAATACTACTAAATGAACATGGTGTACGTATGAGTGTTAGAAAGTTAGCTAAGTATGTAGTGCATATAGACTTACCTCTGATCATGATAGGGGCCTTTCAGAGGGGGGACTTTAAACAGGATACTAAGGAATTAGCTGATGCGATTGTATCCATATACCCTAGTCCACTAGCCACATGGATAGTGACGTCTAGAGTACTATGTGGCATCGAGGAAGAGTTAGGTATTATTTAGTATCAGTAGAACATCCTCAAATGTCTCTATGGGACTTAGGACTCTCTTGAAAAAGACCCCTGTTCTACCTTTTTCGCATCGTTTTGATAGAATAGATTTTCTCTCCTCAACTATATCTATAGATACTCCTAGTACTTTAGCTACCTTGCTTTCCCTACCTATGATTGAGTACTCTATATGACCCCATTTTGTGGGGAATATAAGCATAAGCCTTTTATCAACTCCGGGTACTCTCAATCCTCTTTTTAGTCCCTTTAGATCTAGCTCGCCACTGAATTTATAGAACTCCAACTCTAATCTAGATAGAGGTAGTAGTGGAAAACTGACTACAAGTTCTTCATCTAGGTGAATGTAGGCTTTGGGTGTATGCCTTGGAGTCGCCTTAATGACCTCTCTCCTTATAGGATAATATCCATGTTCCCTTAGTACATCTTCTACTATTGAGGGAAGAGGGGGATATTTTATGACTATATCTATATCACTACTATTCTTAACATCTCCTCTAGCTAAACTTCCATAAGTATATGTCTTTAGTCCATACTTCTCTAATATCGACATTACTTTAATAGCCCTATATCGCTTTGATTTAAGTAAATCCCAGTGATCTTTGTCATACTGTACTTCTAGATATTCGAACATACTAATCACTCTTTATGTCGAGTCATTCTTCGTACTTTCTCCAGGGCATCCAGTAGTTCATTCATAAGTTTGACATATTCTTCGAGCTGTCCTATATCTATAGCACTTTCCATAAGATCCCTAAGCTCGTTTATCTTTAGCATAAGCGTATCTTCTATAGCATCTAGAAATAGGTCTCTCTCCAGTAATGTTCTCTCTCTATCGCTTTTAACAAGGTATACTCTTCGTTCACATTTTGGACATATTATCTCTCCTCCCTTGAGCTTAAAGAGAGGAGTATTACAAGTAGGGCATACCTCGGCGAGCATAGTAGCTCCTGACTTAAGTAGTCTAGCCATCTTTTTTATCAGATCCTCTCTATTATTGCCTTGTTTAGATGAGTTCATACTTCAAACACTCTGCCTACTCTAAGTAGAATACGATGGGTAATTAATATTACTCCTCAATAGCTGGGGTTACATACTCTCATCCCGCGTAAAATTCTTAAAGCTTTAATCTTAAGTAAGCCTCTAAAACTATAACATGATTAGATAAAAACATAAATTAGATAAAAGTACTAAAAATACTAGGAGAACTGGAGAGATTAGAAAGAATAATGTATAAATAGGGTAGAGTTAGACACTTTCTATAAATTTTTTAATTATTTGAATACATTTATCATAATCATGAAAGTCTATTTCGTATACTATTACTCCCATTTTCGTAAGGAATTCTCTTACTGCTTCATATAGTTTTGACGGAAAGTCTTGTATTTTACATACTATGGCTATGCGATACTTAGACTTTGTAAGTATACTACTTACCGCGTCTAAAATATTATTAATTATAGCTTCATCTACCTCAATTGACTCCTCATATTGTGATAGAGGGTAGATGTCACTTATCTCTAATGGTATTACTCCAAAAGCCTTTGAGTAGAGTAGTAGATGTATCCTACGTACATGCTCCCCAAACACATTCTGAAGCAGCATATATAAGTTGAATACAGGTCCTTGTCTATTGTGAGGCCTAGTATCGATATCCGGTACTAGTATTAGTATATCCTTGTATTTAGGAACTATGTATCTATCTTTAAGCATCTGTAGGTGTCTAGTCACTTCAGGTCTCATTAGGGACTTTTTATCGAAGAGGAATATTCCTCTTCGAATTTTAGATGTTCTTGGATGTACCTTCTCTAGGAACTTCAGGTACTTTTTAAGCCTGTAGATAGATCTGAAGAGAGAGGGGTGTGAATGTAATCTGCTCTCCACAAGTTCCCATAACCTACCTTCATGGATGGCCTGTTTTATACTTCTGAGCTCACTAGCTATAATGTAGAGATTATGCTTAGCTAGTATTCTCTCAACCTCGTACTTAGGCATTTCCTTGAGATCATGAGGGGTGTATTTAGAGCACATAGGACAGGAACATGGGAAGTACTCAAGAGTTTCTATCCTACGAGTGCCCCAGGGGGTCATATATCTCCCGTCCTTAGCGTAGAGTGCATATGATGCAGAGTCGAATAGGTCTACTCCAAGAGCTACTACTAGTGAGAGTACCATGGGATGCCCAGCTCCAAATAGGTGTAGTGGTCTACCTATGGGCAGGTTAATCTTTGCGATCATTATCAGATCCACTAGGTCTTCGAACTTATAACCAGACAACATCTGTACGGGTCCTCCTACAGCATATATGTCCATGGGTATTTCAGAGAGAGCCTTAGCAGCATACTCTACAAGCTCTCCATATCTTCCTCCCTGTACTGGACCTACTAGGAGAAAGTCTTCTCGCTTCCGAATCTCTACAGCTCTTCTAGCCCTTCTAATAGTCTCTTCTACCTCTTTCTTCGCCTGTTCAAGGGGGGTATTGTAACGTGTTGGTATGTCTAAAATGACTCCTATATCACTACCTATGTTCTCTTGATATTTCAGAATACCCTCTGGATCCACATCTATATCTCCATAGACCATGAGTTGGTATGCTCCTGAGTCCGTCATTATAGGTGTGTTCACTCCTAGTATTCCGTGAACTTTAAGCTCTTCAGCTGATTTACCATAGTGTTTCATTATAATATAGGCATTGGTAATCAATAGTTCAAAGCCCATGCTTAATATCTCTTCAGCTGTAATGGGGTTTATTACGGGGTTTACTACGGGTGCTATTGCGGGAGTTTCTACACTACCATGGGCTGTCTTTATTCTACCAATTCTACCAGCTAGATCTTTCTCCAGTATCTCAAATTCTCCTACTTCCATTTTAGGCTAATCCCTTTTCCTTGAGGTAAGTATCGAAGAGCCTTTTAATTCTCTCTGCCATAACTCCTGTCCCCTCGACGCCATGTTCTGTTATCCTTATTCTATCCATTACTGTTATAACTCTCCCCTCTTCATAGTATTTCACCATCCTAGGGAAGTGCTTTTCTAGAATTTCTGCAAACTCCTTAAGATCTAGTAGTACTTCCTTAGTGTATACTATAGAGATGCTGTGACCGTATACTATTAACCTAGTGAAGGTCTCCCCCTCACTATTTACAGCATTTGCTAAACATAGATCCCGCGTACTAGGATTGAACCCGAGAAGGACCCCACTATACTTTTCACCACTCACAGTCACTACAGTTATATTTCTATCTAGTAGTGCTTGCATTTCAGAATTAAACCTCTTAGATAGGGTTGTTAGACTCACACTTCACACCTCCAGTCATAGTCTGCTGTTAGTTACGTGTCAGAATTTAATAAAGTTAGCTAGAATATTGTAGTGGGTGAAAAGCATGTACTCGTGGAAAGTAGTAGTGGATCGAATTAGTGAGGGAGACCTGAAAGATCTCTATATAATAGACGCCTCTAATCCAGATGAGAGAATAACTATGAAATTAGAACTGGCTAGAATAGTACTAGATAATCTAAAGGTGAGAATAGAGGAGAATAGTGGACTATGTGTGGAGATATCTAAGGAGGAGAAAGAGGACTACAAGGAAGTGTACGATCTATACATGGTAGGTAAGCTCTTGAAGGAAATTACAGAGGTTGGAATGTGGAAATACATATTCACTATAGGTGGATTACGATTCATAGTAAGTACTCCTACAAGATTGGAGTTACTGAGTGAAATGGACAAAGTATACATAGGAATAAGGGTGAGCAGATGAATGGAATATCCATGTCAGAGTTCAGAACTCTCTGTGAAAAATCTAGACAAGAGAAGTTCAGAATAGAATTCATATTCGAAAAATTCCCATACAAATTAGTAGTGGACAAAGTAATATTTGTTGAGGATAGAGAGGGAAGAAGGGTTCCATGGACTAGAGTATTCGGTTCGAAGACGCCTACTGATGTACTGTTAAGCTTTAGGGTAAAGGAAATTAGAATAAGGAGTAAGAGGGGATTAGAGAAAAGAATAGAGAGGATAGAGGAGTTTAGGGAGTTTATAGGCCTCAGTTAACATTACCTGGAAACTTTCTCGACTATCTTCTTAAGCCTTCTTGTCCTCAAGTATATTGTAAGCTCGTATACCCCGATTACTAGTATGACGATCACTATCAGTAGTACTATAGTCATATATAGTGGATACCACTGATCGACTATCGAACCAAAGATCTCTATTACGGGCAATGTTACATCTACGAACACTGTTCTTCCTCCAGTAATCTCTACTTCTCTAGTTACTTGTCTATTGGCTATGGATACTGTTATGGAGTACTTACCAGCTGGTAGTTCTACATTAAGTTTTCCATTTTTCAATAATAGTTCTTCTTTTACTCCATCTTCTGATACTATTTCAACATATGCCATTCTAAGAGGTTGTCCTAGAACGGTTTTAGCTACTATGGCCAATCTCCCTATAGTATAACAGGTTACCGAAGTGTTATACGTGGTTATGACTACTTCATAATCTATACTAAATCCTCTCCATGAAATTACTCTTAGGGTAATAACACCTAGAGGGACATCTCTTATCGAGATCCTCCCTTCAGAATCTAAATATCCTTCTACAACAGTTCCATCTAGCTTAATAGCCTGAACCCTTGCCCCCGCTAATGGAGAGCCAAATGGACTCATGACACTAATGGGCTCTGCTGTTACTATGGGTAACATTAGAAGAGGAAATATCATTAATATTACAAGGGTCAGACTCTTCATAGTATCCCTCATACTATTACTGGCTATAGGGAAGAAAAAAGGGTTACTCTTATATTAACATTGGAGAATGAGCAAAGCTTATGAGTGAGAAAGTATAGAGCAGTATAGATAAGATCCTAGAGAAATACGATATCATACGCGGGGGTGCCCGAGCCAGGTCAAAGGGGCGGGACTGAGGCTCCCGTGGCGAAGGCCTGCGTGGGTTCAAATCCCACCCCCCGCACCAATCTTGAATTCTCGTCTATCTAAATCTTATTCCGTTGTACAGTAAGGCCTATAATGGAAATACTGAGTGCAGTTCTAAGTGGGAAGATTTATATGGGACTATTATTATCCCAACAATAAGGTGGGAATATAAAGGTGGTCACGATCGACGAAAAGGGAAGAGTTACCATACCCTCCGAGGAGAGGAGCGCGCTTAGCCTTAAGCCCGGTGATAAGCTTATGGTCAGCGTAGAGCGAGGAGCTATAGTGCTGAAGCCTATCATACCTAAGCCTGTTAGAGTTAAGGCCCATAGGAAATGGGGTAGGGAGGCTTTTCTTAAGGCAGGTGAGGCCACTTTTGGAGATTGAGAAGAAAGTATGGGATGTTAACGTGCTAGCTATTTTCTTAGTAGAAGACCATCCAGGTCACGACTATGTATTTCCCGTTGTGGAAGAGGGTTTAAGAGGTGTTTACATACCTATAGTACTCGACATAATACCCGTTCGTGTGTATTGGATACTTGAGAGAAAATGGGGTATAGATGGAAGGGAAGCTAGTAGGGTGGTTATAGAGTTTCTCAAGAGGTATAAGACTCCCAGATATGTTCCGCTCGGGAAAGAAACCATCATATATAGCTTCAAATTAGCTGATAATCTTAAACACGACGTATATGATTGCATATACCTAGCCATAGCACTGCAAGAGGGTGCTAGCTCGATAATAACCACCGATACAGATTTCGAGAGATTATGTTCAGCCATAGGGATCAAGTATGAAAATCCAGTACCGAAGGAAATCCTCAAAAAGTTCAGTTCCTATCCAACCACATAAGTGGTCATTTATAGAGACAGCATGCGAGATGCGAATTGATATATGAATCTAATTCTTTACATAAGAAAACTTAGAGACATTTTGTTTTACCGCTTTACTACTTCATATCTTTTTAATACCATGTATTTCATTATGATTTAATTTTATCTGAGTCCAACTACGAAAGCAAGGGATCATTGTACTATACATTTTTAAATGTACTGATCCACTACTTTTCTCGTGGAACTCGAATTCGTAAAGACTCATACCTCTCATTACCTCGTCGAGATCGGTGGTTAATTATAGCATTAAGAAGTAACATCTAAATATTCACTTTATCAAAGAGATACGAAGATAAATACAATGAGATAATTAGATATTTTCAGTTCATGTGGATAATCTTAATTAATTAATCCTCTTTGTACGATAATAAAAGTATCATACTGAAGCATGGCGCCGGGGGAGGGATTCGAACCCTCGACCACTCGGTTAACAGCCGAGCGCTCTACCTGGCTGAGCTACCCCGGCGAGTATAGTGGGTGCTCTGAATTCCTAGTAGTCTTTCTACTCCTTTTAGAGAAGAAAAGTATATGTAAATAAGTCTTCCTATTGAAGGACTATACGCTTGTTTGAGTACTTGGGGTATTTTGGAGACTTCAGAGACATAATACTTGTATCCCTTCCTTGTAATGGAGTAGTGGAGCTATCAGGCTTAGCCGAAGCCGGCACCTTCCGTAACCCGTGCCCTGTGGTGTGCAGGGAGTTTAGTGGATGAGAAGGGCAGACTTGAAGATATCCAACTGTAATGAAGGCTCCGCTACACATCAAAAGTTACGAAAGTAGCTGAGAACCAGAGCGGTAGAAATTAGTACCATATTTATTAAGTTACTTTTCCTATATAGAAGGTGGAAATGCATATGCCTGAGGTAACTGTATCCCACATAGATAGCCCAGAGTGTATGGAAGAGCTGAGCTATATTTTCGAGAAAAATAATCCAGGATTTAGAATAGGTGTAGGAGTAGTAAATACTGAAGAAGGTATAGAACTTAAGACTGAGTATGGTGGAGTTAGGTATATATGGATAATGAGAGGAAGAGGCGAGGCGTATATTCCAGATGGATATAGAACACAAGAGGGAGATGGAAAGAAACTACCAGATTTTTACGAGGCAGATGAGCTAGATAGAGATGTAGCAAATGCTCTAAATATACTTAAAAAGCGTCTCAATTTAATCTCAGAAGAGGTTCCTTATGGAGACACCATAAGAAACTGTGTTAGGTCTATATTAGAGAGATATAGTGAAAATAACGTATTTCAAGGAGATATTACGGGAGAGATAGCTCAGTTAACACCTCTAGGGCGAGGCGGTTGGTGCCATACTACCTGGTCCGAAGATAAGGACGTAAACGATGCTATAGAACTCCTCATAGAGAGATTTGATACTATCGGATGGTCTACCAAAATACGTGCCTCATATGAATCTCTAGGGCCTGGCGATCAGATAGTAATTAAACCCTATGAAAAGATACTCGTAAGAGGACATATGAAGTATGTCTGGATTGAGGATCTGGAGGGTATTCCACCACGGACATCAACCTTCAGAAGAGTAGAATACCTGAAGGATCTAACGGGAGGTTGTAATATAGCATTCGATCCCTTTAGAAGACTAGCTTTAACATGGAATGTGAAAGGGATCTCTAAGAATAATCCAGATGGATATAATAGGGTTAACAACCATGTCGTAAATATGGCCGAGGAGTTCTCTAGAACTCACTTTCACCCTTCAGAGGCTATAGGTGGAGGAAAAGCACAGCATGAACTATATCTAGTCCTTGAGCCCTCTGATCTTAATCTTAGAACCTATGGCAGAAAAAGCTTTGCCTACTTCTTCCCTGATCTAAACGACCTATCTAAGTACACTAAAATAGACCTAAAGCCAGGAAACATAGTATATATACCACCTGGAACGGGACATAGAGCTGCTAATGTTCTAGCAGCGGTTATAACACTCCCTGGATTTAAGCCTAGAAATGAGTGGTATATAGACAAAAGGATTAAACGTCTATATGGGGGAAGAGTCCCGTATAATGAATTCATGATATCGGTATCTTCCAGGTATGATGTACTATAAATCTTCATCAATACTCTCCTAAATTCTTATCTATACTAAATCCTCGTAGTTACCTTTATAAGATAAAGGATGTTTTCCCAATCATGAATGGTATCGAGGATAACCTATATATAACATTCACGATGGACTGTGAGCGTATTAAGAAGTTCTCTCCACCAGGAGGACCTGAAAGTTGGGAAATTAGTGAGAGGGCAATAAGAGGGTACTCGAAAATACTCCTAGAATATGATATGAAATGCACCTTTTTTATAGTACCTGAGACAGCTCTTAAGCATAGGGATATCTTTCATGAAACTTTAGACTACGGTTTCGAGTTAGGGATGCATTATCATCCACAGAGCTTCTTAGATGGAAGATATACCAAATATCTAGGAGAGTACAGTTATGAAGAGCAATTAAGTCAATTAACTCAAGCACTTGAATACTGGAGAAGTTCAATAGGCTTTAGGCCCTACAGTTTTAGACCTGGTAATGCATCGTCTAACGAATACACCTACAAGGTACTATTTGAACTTGGATTTAGACAGACTAGTACTTATATTCCTCAGCGAAATATCCCTAAGTACCATGCTGTATATCTGGATGCTAATCCTTATCCGCATCATGTGAATAATATGGATATATTTGAAGTACCTATGACCTCTGATATAAGAATAAGGCCTCCAGTTAATAAGGATCCTCCACATTTGAGAATAGAATGGGGAAATGTTGATATTTTAAAGGAGATAGTAGATTTTTGGATAGGACATCTTATAAAGAAGAAAATTCCCGTAAAATCTATAGTGATAATAACGCATAATTTCATAGATTATTCAAACGAGAGTTTAGAGTATACTATCAGGTTAAGAAGACTTATAAGATACATACTAGAACGAGCAAAAGACTACAACTTAAATCCAGTACCCATAACTATAGAGGAACTACATAGGCTAGTTGATGAAATGGAGATAAATGTGTAGTGAGACAAACATTGTTAATGTGCTAGCATATCTTATTTACAGTCACCTAGTGGGCCCGGGGGGGATCGAACCCCCGACCTCCCGCGTGTGAGGCGGGCGTCATAGCCGCTAGACCACGGGCCCTCCTTAATCCTTATACCGTATATATTCAATCTCTAGGTCAACTATTTGTTGTACTTCAAGTGTACTCTTAAGCTTTACTTCAGGAGGTACTATTAATTAACTTGAAAACTCTATGATATCTCCTGTCACTGGTACTTCTACTTTTAACCCTTTTTCTCTAAGCGTGTTAGCTAGAGCTAACCCTCCATGAGGTGTAGTATGGACTATTAAAACTTCATCAGTTCTAAGTCTTTCTATAAGATTAAGTATTCCACTTCTGCTAGTATGAGAGGAGAAATCAAACCACTCTAGTCTAGCCTTAACTTTAACACTACTTCCTCTGTTAATAGGTGCTATACCCTTCGAGAGCACAGTTCTTCCAACACTGCCAGGAGCTTGGAAACTTACTAAGAAGATACCATTTCGTGCCTCCTCGCACATTCTTCTCAAGTAGAATCTAGCAGGTCCTCCCTTTAACATACCAGCTGGAGTTACTATTATATTTTGTCTAGTCTTGAGTATGTCCTTCCTCATACTCCTACTATCTACTTTAACGGCTACTTCTAGACACTTTTCGTATAACTTAGGATCTCTCAACTCATCCTTGTACTTAAGTAGGATACTTGATACCCTTCTAGCCATACCATCTATGTATATGGGATAACTATCTAATCCATACTTGCATAGTATACACAATATCTCCTGTGATCTTCCCACGGAGAAGGACGGAATCAATACTGACCCGTTACTACTAAGTATCTCCTCTATGGCTCCTATTAGTAATCTCTCTAATTTTTCTCTAGGCGGATGATCGTAGAGCGCGTAAGTAGCTTCAGTTATCACTAAATCGAACTTCATCCTAGGTATCTCAAAGGCTCTAAGGAGACAAGTATTATTCGTATTTATATCTCCAGTTACTAGTATTCTCATCTCCCCAGTATCTACTATAAATGATGCACTTCCCGGTATATGTCCAGCATCTACGGGTGTCACTGTGACAGAACCTAGTTCTATGTTCTCTCCATACTCTACATAGACGACATTATTTAGCATCTTTTGGATCTCCTTAACCTCAAAGGGTAGATGGTACTTGGAGATTTTTATGAAATCCCTTAGTAGTATATCACTTAACTCTGCAGTAAGCTTAGTAGTATAAAGTGGTATCCTCTCACTTACGTACAATAGGGGTAGTACTCCAGAGTGATCCAAGTGAGCGTGTGTTAAGAATACTGCACTCAATTCTTTAGGTCTAACATGCAGGGGAAATTTGGGTTCCTTCTCTGTAATCATAGCTCCATAGTCGAAGAGAAGCATTTTGTCCTCTATCTCTAGTAGTATGGCCTCTCTTCCCACCTCTCTTCCTGCTCCTAGTATACTTATCCTAACCTCTCATCACCTTGATCAAGGATAGTGCCATGGTTTAAAAATATAGCTTATGCTCCTCTTATTCATAAGACCAAACCTCCTCCTAGGTCTAGTCAAGTGTCTATATGCTCTTGGAGAAGGTATATAGATACCCGGATCTACTAGTGAGGGTAACTCTTCAACGACCTTAGTAGCCTTCGGATCCTTATATCCACATTTAGTGCATTTGTAACCTTTACCTCTTCCCATAGACTTCATCCTTTTTCCACACGAAGGACAGAGTGGTGCTCTTTCAATTCTTATCATCGTAGGTCTAAGTACGTGTAACATCTCTACATTGAGGACTTCTCCATGCCTACTGGATGCTGGTCTCACTCCTCCATATACTACTACACTATCTCCACGATTCAACATCTTAGCTATTCTTGTAAGGTTACCAGTATCTTTGTAGACTATACATTCGATCGTACGCTCTCCATTGAATACTTCGAATACTACATGCCCTCTAGGAAGTATACGTACTCCACTAATTACACCCCGTACTATGACGGAATTATAGGGTGCAAAGAGAACATTTTCTCTAAAGTGTGCGTTTGTTCCTTGATTAGTCCTAAATATAGTCCATCTATCAATAGGTTCTAGCGTTCTTATTATTGAGAAAGCCTTAACTAGTACCTCAGGGTCCTCTCCTCTTATGCCGAATAGTACAGGGTCGGGTCCTCTAGGCATTATTAGCGCCCTCTTACTTTCATAGTCGTAATTAGCATAGGTGAGATCTCTGAAGATCCTATCCATGAGGATTATACTATCTACATCCACCTTTCTACTAGTACCCCAGTTCTGTGGTTCTCTATATGCTATGAGTTCAAAGGTATAGTCATCCATTACAGCTCCTAGAGCTGCAACTGCTCCTATAAGCCCTTTCCCTTTCTTCCAGTAGATGGCCTTTATGCCTATCTTCTCGATTAGCCTCATTACCAGGCTGATAGGTACTATTTCTGTTAGCGCTCGATAGTATATCTTAGTGAGCTCACTTGATATCTCTCCTACTAGTACTGCAATACCAGGATCGGTCTTAGGATGCTTCATATCACAGTATTTTTCAACTATATTTTTAACTAGTTCTATAATATCATTCAAATCAATATTCTCATCGATCTTTAACCTAAGTACAATTGCTCCATTTCCCCTAGTCTTGAAGGGAACGTTAGGATTTAGTCTGACTAGTAGAGGATAATCCAAAAACTCTATATCATTACGATTATCGAGTATGGATGATATGTGAGATGCTATGTATGTAGTACATCCACCTCTGGGGGAGTCTGTATCATCTATGGCTATACTTACTAGCATAGTCTATCTTGTGAACCCCTCTGCTACTATCATAGTAAGTGTTGATCTAACCCTTTCTATCTGTCTAATCCTATTACTTACTATATTCTTAAGCTCTTCAGTATCCTTCACCGACACTTTAGCCAGTAGATCATATATTCCATAGACTATGTAGGCTTCTTTAACACTCTCTATTCGTTTAAGCTCTTCTAGCACCTCTTTCTCTGCACCCACTTCTGTACCTATTAGTACGAAGGCTTGCATCTTCATCCCTCCATTAGTCTACGAACTAATCCTTAAGTTTAACGAATGTCAGAGGCCAGTATACTTTAAATATGCATACTTACTAGGGTTCCTCCTAGAGTGTCTCTTTTGTATCACACTCTAGGGTTCATTACCCGAGTTCATCTCCGTGCCTCCTACGCCAGCCAGTCATCCACCTCCTGACTAGCCTCAGCGACATGGAGACACATCCAAGATTCATACTCTCGATGTTCATAGGGTCGATATCCAAATACCCCTAGGAGGAATTGAATCTAAACCCTACGAGGTGAGATACATAAAACAAAGGAAACAGAAAATGTTTCAGTGGACTAAATTATTAGTGGAAGACTATTAGTAAATTGGAGGGCATGCCGGTCGTAACCCACCTTCTGTTTAAGCGGGATTTGACTAGGGGTCTACCCGGATCTCCCCCACAGTCCATCATCGATCCCTATTTGACCCTAGCCACGGGACGGCCGTTTCACCCTATCCCTTAGAGTCGTCTACGGGTTAACTCCCCCTCCGTTACCGGAGGAGTTCGCCGCTTCATCCCCATACTCTAAGGGAGGTCTCGTTTCTGTTCCGGAGCCAGGGGTCTCCCCCTGCGTCTCGCGACGCCGTGGACTGTGGCTCTTGGTGGGGTTTCCCCAGACCCACTCGTCGCCGAGTGGATCCGGCACCCGCTCGCCGGCTTGCCCTCATACTATAGTACTACTCACTTGGTTAAAAATTATACGCATTGAACATTAGATCGATAGTGATCCTATTCTATGGAGTAAGGAAAACTAGTAGTCAGAATACTAGACTATGTTTGAGGGGAATAGCATAGGTCCACGGTGGTTTAGTGGGGGTAGTCTAGGACTTCTCTAGTGCACTCGGGCGATTGGGAGTGGCGGGCTGAACACCTCGGCCTCAGAGAGGCCTTGGTGCTTACACCCCCACCCCATCAACCCCGTCTTCTACGGGAGCCCTCGTCTCCGGACTTAAGAGCTGTCGCCAGCCCCTGTGTCCGGAGAGTGGCCGCCTCTTTTCGGGGAGGGCTTCGGGCTTCGATGCTTTCAGCCCTTATCCCTTGCGGCGTGGCTGCCCGGCAGTGCCCTGCCGGACAACCGGTACACTAGAGGCCACGGCCCGCCGTTCCTCTCGTACTAAGCGGACCTTCCCCTCAGGCGGCCAACACCCCCCGTAGGTAGAGTCCGACCTGTCTCGCGACGGTCTAAACCCATCTCACGTTCCCCTTTAATGAGCGAGCAGCTCCACCCTTGGCGGCTGCTGCACCGCCAGGATGGGAAGAGACGACGTCTGGGTACCAAACCGCGGGGTCGATGTGAACTCTCGCCCGCGACGAGCCGGTTACTCCCGGGGTAACTTTTCCGTCATGCCCGGCCCCCACCGAAGGGGGCACGAGCGTTCGCTAGGCCCGGGTTTCCCCCCTGCACCCCTTGCTTTTCGGGGTGCAGTCAACCCGGCATTTGGCCTTGCCCTCTACGGCGGGGTTCTGACCCGCCTGAGCCGAGCTTTGGGCGCCCCTGATATCTTTTCAGGGGCGTGCCGCCCCAGCCAAACCGCCCACCTGCCGCTGTCCCCGGGTTCCCCCGGGTTAGGGGTACAGTCATGAGTGGGCGGTGTTTCATGGACGCCTCCACAACCCCCGGAGAGGTTGCTTCACTGGCTCCCGCCTACACTACGCACCCACGACCATACCCCAACGACAGGCTGCGGTAAAGCTCCACGGGGTCTTCTCGCCCCACGGGGGGTTCCTGGACTGTGCACCAGGTTGCGGGTTCACCGGATCCCGGGCCGGGACAGTGGGGACCTCGTTGGTCCATTCATGCACGCCGGAACTTACCCGGCAAGGCATTTGGCTACCTTTCTCCCGGGAGGCCCCGTCACTTAGCGAGGCTCTCCCGTTAAGAGAGTCAGAGTTACTCCCGGCCTTCAGCGGCGCTTCGCCCGGTTGGACCCGGGTTTCACGTACCGCCAGTGGCCAGGATTCAGCCCCCGTACACACCCTTACGGGCTCGCGGGGACCTATGTTTTTATTAAACAGTCGGGTCCCCCTTGTCACTGCGACCTGCGGTCCCAGGGTTCTCCCTAAGACCGCAGGCACCCCTTCTACCGAAGGTACGGGGCCAATTTGCCGAGTTCCCTGGCCCGGGTTAACTCCGATACGCCTAGGACTTCTCATCCAGGGCACCTGTGTCGGTTCTCGGTACGGGCGTGGGGGCTCCTTCCCGACTCCCTTTTCACTGGCCCTGGGGATCGACCGAACTCACCCCAACGGGCGAGCCCCTCCCGCCTTCAGCCGGTTCTCGCCATGACGGCACTCCCCGGCCTTCAGCGGTTGGGTAGAGCGGCAGCCCTACTCGGCCTACCCCAAGGCGTCAGGAGTCGGGCTTGCGTTACCGCGAGCGTACCCCCACGGCACGGGAATATTAACCCGTTTCCCTTTCGGTGGGTGCGAGTTACGCCCCACCTTAGGACCGGCTAACCCTCGGCCGAAGGCGCGTCGCCGGAGGAACCCTGGCCCTTTCGGCGGAGGAGGTTCTCACTCCTCCTCGCTGTTACTACCGCCGGGATTTTCATTCCAGGCGGGTCCACCGGATCTCACGACCCGGCTTCTAGCCCACCTGGACGCCCCCCTACCAGATCACTCCCCAGCGGGGAGTGCTCCGGGGTCTCGGCGGCCGGCTTAGTCCCGGTCATCTTCGGGGCCCCCGGCCTCGGCGGGTAAGCTGTTACGCACTTCTTAGCCGATGGCTGCTTCTAGGCCTACGGCCCCGCTGTCTTAGGCCGGGGACGCCCTTTTAGATTGACACTAAGCCGGCACTTAGGGGCCTTAACCCCGGTCTGGGTTGTTCCCCTCTCGGCCCAGGGGCTTATCCCCCGGAACCCGTCTCCGCTCTTCTACGGTGCCGTTGGGTTCGGAGTTTGAAAGGGAGGCGAGGTCTTTCGACCCCTAACCTCCCAATCAGTGCTCTACCCCAACGGCCACCTCCGAGCGGGCCTGGCTGCGACCAGCTTCGGGGGGAACCAGCTATCACCGGGCTTGATTGGTCTTTTGCCCCTAGGCCAGGGTCATGGGAGCGAATTGCACGTCAGCACCCCTTCGGGCCTCCACCGGGCTTTCGCCCGGCTTCGCCCTACCCCGGCCTAGATCGCCCGGTTTCTGGTCTCACAGCTGTGGCTCCGGGCCCTTTCAGACCCCTCCCCTCACCGACACTTACCATAGTACCCAACCACTCTTTCATCGATCCATAGGATCTCGAGTGATTGAGTACTATGGCAGAGGTGTCGGTTGCGGGCAGGTCGGTTTCCCTACGCCTTCGGAGTTATAGCTCCTTAAACTCGCCACAGCTGTGAACTCCCCGGCTCGTGTTTCCAGACGCAAGGTGCGACCCTGGTCCCCTCCCCTCGTACTCCTCGGTTGCCCGAGTTTCCTTCGGGGAGGATCTACCCTTTCAGGTCGCACCACTTATCGCCGTCCGGTTTCAGGCTCTTTTCACCCCCCTCTCGGGGTGCTTTTCAGCTTTCCCTCACGGTACTAGTTCGCTATCGGTCTCGGGACGTGTTTAGCCTTGGAAGTCGGTGCCTCCCAACTTCCCACGGCAAAACCAAGCCGTGGTACTCTGGGACACCAGCCCTTCCCCTTCCGGGTTACGCCTACGGGACTATCACCCTCTACGGTGGGGCATTCCAGCCCACTTCGGCTTCCCCGGCGAGGGGGCGGCTGGGCCCCTATAACTCCACATCTCCCCTAGGTTATCCCTAGGGGATTTGGTTTGGGCTCTCCCCCTTTCGGTCGCCCCTACTCAGGGGATCCCATTTTGGTTTCTCTTCCTCCCCCTACTAAGATGTTTCCGTTCGGGGGGTTCCCACTCGGTACTCTCCCACATAGGTGGGATTTCCCGAGCACTGCGGGTTATTAGCCCGCAGTAGGAGGTCCCATTCGGAGATCCCCGGTTCAACGGCTGCTTGCGCCTACCCGGGGCTTATCGCAGCTTGCCACGTCCTTCCTCGGCGCCCGAGCCGAGCCATCCACCGGACGGCTTAGTTGCACTAGAGAAGCCCTAGACTACCCCTATCACACCACCGTGGACCTATGCTTGGTCTTCATAGGCTTTGGAGCCTCGACCCTTCACCCAGAAGGATATCCTTCTGGGCTGCATGTGAATATTAAAGGTGATCGGTAGCCCTATATCCGTACTGCTGAAGCTAGCTGGCGGAAGGAGGTGATCCGGCCGCAGGTTCCCCTACGGCCACCTTGTTACGACTTCTCCCCCCTTGTCGGGATCGAGTTTGACCCGACCCCTCACGGAGCCGAGCCTCACTCGATCCCGACTCGGGTGGAGCGACGGGCGGTGTGTGCAAGGAGCAGGGACGTATTCACCGCGCGTTGATGACACGCGGTTACTAGGGATTCCACGTTCACGAGGGCGAGTTGCAGCCCTCGATTCCAACTGAGGCGGGGTTTACGGGATTGCCTTCCCCTTTCGGGGTCGGAACCCGCTGTCCCCGCCATTGCAGCTCGCGTGTAGCCCGGGGGTTTCGGGGCATACTGACCTGCCGTGGCCCCCTCCTTCCTCCGGCTTAGCGCCGGCAGTCCCCCTAGTGTGCTCCAGTCCCCGAGGGGACTGGGTGGCAACTAGGGGCGGGGGTCTCGCTCGTTGCCGGACTTAACCGGACACCTCACGGCACGAGCTGGCGACGGCCATGCACCTCCTCTCAGCTCGTCGGGCAAGGTCGTCAGCCTGGCCGTCATCCTGCTGTCGCCCCCGGTAAGGTTTCCGGCGTTGACTCCAATTAAACCGCAAGCTTCACCCCTTGTGGTGCTCCCCCGCCAATTCCTTTAAGTTTACTGCTCCGGGAGGGGTAATAGTGCGAGGAGACAGCATCTCACCACCCCTCCCGGAGTTTCAGCCTTGCGGCCGTACTCCCCAGGCGGCGGGCTTAACGGCTTCCCTGCGGCACTGGGTGGGCTCTAGGCCCACCCAACACCTAGCCCGCATCGTTTACGGCTGGGACTACGGGGGTATCTAATCCCCTTTGCTCCCCCAGCTTTCGTCCCTCACCGTCGGGCGCGTTCCAGCCGAGCGCCTTCGCCACTGGTGGTCCTCCCGGGATTAACGGATTTCGCCCCTACCCCGGGAGTACCCTCGGCCTCTCCCGCCCCCTAGCCCGGCAGTATCCCTCCCAGCCCACGGGTTGAGCCCGTGGATTTAAGGAGGGACTTACCGGGCCGGCTACGGACGCTTTAGGCCCAATAAACGTCCCGACCACTCGCGGGGCTGGTATTACCGCGGCGGCTGACACCAGACTTGCCCCCCGCTTATTACCCCCGGCTTTTTAGACCGGGGAAAAGCCACCCTCTTCGGGTGGCACTCGGGGTGACCCCGTCACGGTTTCCCGCATTGCGGAGGTTTCGCGCCTGCTGCACCCCGTAGGACCTGGGCCCTTGTCTCAGTGCCCATCTCGGGGCTCCCGCTCCCACGGCCCCTACCCGTTATCGGCTTGGCGGGCCGTTACCCCGCCAACTACCTGATAGGCCGCAGCCCCATCCTCGGGCGGGTACAACGGGCATGGCGTTGTACCCCTTTCGGAGAGAGCCCATTCCAGGTGCTCTCTCCTATCGGGTATTAGCCCCAGTTTCCCGGGGTTATCCCCGTCCCGAGGGTAGGTTAGCCACGTGTTACTGAGCCGTGCGCCGGACCCCACCATGGCCTGGGGTCCACGACTTGCATGGCTAAGTCCCACCCCGATAGCAGTCGGGTCCGGCAGGATCAACCGGAGTTACGGCCGCAGGTTTTGCTAGCTTCAGCAGTACGTTTGACGGGCTACCGATCACCTGTATCATACCCGAGTACCCCCTCGCAGGGTGTTTGCTCCCCTCGGGCACTCATTTATGAATGTTCCCGCAACTGGAGGCCGCTCCTTCATCTCGAGGCATTTACGCCCTCCTTAGGAGCGGGCCGCCGGAGTTGCGGATCCATAAGTAGTATCTATTAACTTACTTATAACTTTTACCTCTATCTCATGGGGGGAATCGGTGGATATGTAGAAAGATTTAAGTCTTCTCTAATACCTATAGAGATGGGATTAGGGCCCGTAGCTCAGCTCGGTTAGAGCGCTTGCCTGATAAGTGTAGTGCTCAGTGAGCAAGAGGTCCCGGGTTCAAATCCCGGCGGGCCCATCATAACTATAGATTATCAGTACTTGACCCTTATCTTGAACTCTGCTCGTTTTCCTAGGTTCCAGCTACTTAGGGGTCTATAGTATCCGACTATACGGCTCCATACATCTACTACTCCACCGCACTTTGGACACTTATCGTAGAGTCCTACTAGGCTTGTCCTACACTTCTTACATACTGATTGTACTGGTGTTATACTGAAGTACACTACTTTGGTGCCTGTAGCTATTCTGTAGACGAGTTTCTTTAGTGCTTCTATGTCTGGTAGTTGTCCTAGGAATAGGTGCATCATCACTCCTCCTGTGAACATCTGCTGTACTTCTCCCTCTAGTTTCGCTCTTTCCATTATCGAGAGTTTAGCATAGTAGGGTACTATACTGTTGGAGTAGAAGGGTACTCCATCTACCATGGGAATGGCTAGGTGTTCTCCATTATTGGACCAGTCTAGTACCTCTAGGTCTCTACTAGCGAGTCTATAGGCTGCCGATTCAGCTGGTACTTCTTCTACATTGTACAGGTAGCCGTCTAGTTCTTCGTATTCTCTCGCATACTGATCCACTAGTGCTACCATTTTCTTCTCTATACTTATAGCCTCTAGTACTCGTTTCCAATCTAGGGTGTACCATAGTGTCGGTTCGTTCATGAAGTTAGCTGCTGCTTCCGGAAGTCCTACCAATCCGAAGGTGTTATAGTGTCCTTCGAGACTACCCATGTAACTTTTAGTAAGCGGCATGAGACCTGATGCTAAGCTGTGTTCATATCTAGCCCTCCAGGTGAGTAGGACTTCTCTAGCTACCTCTAATCTCTCTTGGAGGTATTCTTCAAATCTGCCCCAGTCTCCTTTACTAAGCGCAGCTATTCTAGGTAGGTTTATAGTTACGACTCCTATACTTCCCGTAGCGTCTGGTAGTGCCCAACTTCCCCACGCTCCTCTACTTCTTCTTATCAGTTCCTGTGTTTCCTCTATGTCTACTTTGAGGAGAGCTCGCTTATGGTTGTTGACTCTTTCTGTATCTATTGTCAGTCTACAGCACATAGCATATAGTGCCTCTACATTGGAGGAGTAGCCATTTAGGAGGTATGCTGTACCTCTATAGGCTAGTGCTTTGAATATTAGGTATACTAGATCCCCCCATCTTCTCCCATTCCAGTCGAAGTTCTGAGTGACCATTAGAGTGGGTATCGGGAAGGTGAAAGGTTGGGAGAGGGCATCGCCCTCTAGGTAGAGCTCCATGAGTGCTCTAACTATATCTACTGCTTGACCTACGTAGTCGCCTAGTGTCCCTACAGTTCTTCCACCTACTATAGCATCCCCTGTGAGTAGGTCTCTGCAGGTATCTAGTATTAGTGTTATATTTGTAAAGGGACTTTGGTACCCAGCTCTACTGGGGTAGTTTAGTTCGAAGAGCATACTCTGAAGTATCTGTTTAATCTTAATTGGAGATAGTGTATCTTTAGCTACAAAGGGTGCTGTATATAGGTCGAATGCTGAAACTGCTTGGGCTCCTGTCCACTCTTGAGCTGTTTGAAAGAAGAAATTTACCAAGTGTGAGACTGCCGTATCCAAGTGTCTAGCAGGTCTTGAGACTACCGTCTGTGATCTGAGTCCCCTTCTGAGTATATTTGCATAGCTCCAGCCCACACAGTAGGGTATCCATAGGGAGTATGGTAGTTTGTGTATGTGTATATCTCCGTTAAAGTGCATTTTCACAGCTTTAACTGGTAGGTATTGGGATAGAATGTTAGGATATTTTAATGTCTTGTCCAGGAGGAAGTCGAGGAAATTACTAAAAGACCTATTGGAGTTTGCATTTTCATCTACTTCCCAATCGGACTTAGATAGATATTCTCTTTCGATAGATGCTATATCGATACCCTTCTGTTCCTCTTTTAAGCTATATGCCTTCAAGCGATGAGCACCTAAGGAATGATTCACTTCGATAGTACTGTTAGTACACTCAGACTTAACTGAAAGTAATTTATAAAGCGTTTATTTAATTATGGATATTCGTCTACAGTATTACCTATACCTAAATTGGAAGGGTGCTCCATCTGGGCTTAAGTCCTAGACTCTTTATTATCTTCTTCAATCCTTCCTTTGTTATCTTACCCTCTTTATTGACTACTTCCTCTCTGAGTGGTACTATTAAGTATCCCTTATAATATCCACTTATATTAGCTATATAAAATATATGTAATGCTAATATTATTAAATTCAGCTGTCTACTAGTGAAGTTTCTCTCCAGCTCTACTGCTTGATCGATGTCTATATCTACTCTCTTCAGTAACGATTCAATAAGCCCTCTAGGATCCTCATCCATTACTTCTAGGATGTCTCTTAGAGAAAGCCCCTCCTCTCTTAGAAAGTCCTTAAGTGCTTCTCTCAAGGTGATAGTTTTTGGTGAGTTCATGACATCTTACCTTCAGTGAGTAATACTATAGACTGGTAAATTAATTCTCCTATCTACTTACTACTTATAATTGGAATCCATTCGGGACTTCTTTTAATTTCTCCTTCACTTTAGGTCTTTTATTTTTCAATACCTTTATTTATTAAACATAAGTAGATATCAAGGTGTAGAGGTGATAGTGTGAGTACCATATGCCCGTACCTATATAGAGATGAAAAGGGCATGTTCGTATGCTCAGTAACAGGCAAAACTATAGACCCTCTTACGCTTCCCTGCCTTACCAAGTATGTTGAATGCATACTATACAGGAGAGCTAAGGAAAGGGCAGAAGCCCCAGAAGCGGAGGTAGAGGTAAAGCCAGAAATCGAAGAGAGAGCAGAAGTAGAAGTTCCACCCACACCTCCAGCAGTAGAAGAGGGAGAACTGATACTCCAGAGTATGAACGATGTAGCTCGTGAGCTTGAAAAACTGGATAGACTTTGGAGTGAATACGAGGATAGTACTAAGAACTTTCTAAACAGATGGGAGAGGATTAAGGCTAATGCTGAAGCTCAAATAGAGGTATTGAAAGAACTCATAAGCGTCATAAGATCAGAGATAGAGGAGCTGGATGTGAAGGTAGAGTTGAGATTGATGGATAAGAACTACTATCGTAAGAGAAGAGAGGATCTAGAGAGGAAATTGAGGGAATATGAAGATAGATTAAATAGGTTAAATTCCATTTTCGAAAGTAATATCAAAAGGGCAGAAGAACACCTGAAGAAGATAATGAGCGCTAAACCCATAGCTGAGAGTAGACTAAGACTAACACTCATGAAGTTAGAAGATTTAAGAAGAGAAGGTAAGCTTCCCGAGGAAACCTATTTAAAACTTAAAGAAGAGCTGACTGGTTCGATTGAAGAACGTATTGAGGAGGGAGAAGAATGAGCGAAGAGACAAAGGCCCCGGAAGAGGTACTGGAGAGGCATGAAATAGAGGCATTTGAACACGTAGAGAATGGACTCAAAGAGCTCGACCTCATATGGTCACAGTACCTGGAATCCGTAAAGAAGGTTCAAGAGGAATTGGAGACCCTGAGAGCTGAAGTAACCGAGATTATTCGTAGAGAACAAACATTAGCAAACTACTTCAGAAATAAACTACAGGAGTTAGAGATCAAGAAGGAATTGGGAATACTCAGAAAGGACATGTACGAATCGTTAAAAGAGGAATATAGTAGAAATGTAGAGAAACATCAAAGGAGATTAGAGACTTTAGAGTTCAGAATGAGGAGATTAGAAGAAATGTACTCCGTACACAGAAAGCGGACAGGATATCCACCAGGAGCTACTAGAAGGGAAATGGAGAGAAGACTTGAGGAACTTGAAAAACTATTCAAAGAAGGTAGAATAAGAAGAGAAATATATAACAAATTAAAAGAAGAGATAACGGCGACCTTTAGAGAACTAGAGTAGGAGCTAAACTCTTAAATCTCCGACTGTACTCTGTTCATGGTGAAACGAGAATTGAGAGCACATAGCAATACTCTCAGGTATCTGTTCCATCCCAGAAGTGTAGCTGTAATTGGTGCCTCCCGCTATCCTGGAAAAGTTGGATATGAGATCCTAGAGAATATCATAAAGTACGGCTTTAAAGGGATGGTATATCCAGTAAACCCGAAGGCTACTGAGATCTTAGGACTAAAATGTTATCCTAGTGTAAAGGATATACCAGGTGAAGTAGATTTAGCAGTAATATGTGTACCCGCTTCTATTGTGCCCACTATAGTTAGGGAATGTGGCGAGAAAGGTGTTAAGGTACTAGTGATAATTTCCTCTGGTTTTAAAGAGGTAGGTAATGTAGAATTAGAGAGGAAGATAGTAGAGATGGCTTCCAAATATGGTATGAGAATACTAGGACCTAATATCTTCGGAATCTTCTGTGCTAAATCTAAACTGAATGCGACATTTGGTCCTGCAGAGGTTCTTCCTGGTAAAATAGCACTAATAAGTCAAAGCGGAGCTCTAGGTATAGCGCTTATGGGCTGGACCATATCAGAGAAAATAGGCCTTTCGGCTGTTGTAAGTGTAGGTAATAAAGCTGATATAGATGATGCTGATCTCCTGAAGTTCTTTGCTGATGACGATAGTACTAAGACTATAATGATATACCTAGAGGGATTAAGACGTGCAAGAGAGTTTATGAAGGTAGCTAGAGAGGTCTCTATGAAAAAGCCTATAATAGTTATAAAGGCTGGTAGATCCAAACGCGGTGCTAAAGCCGCCGTATCCCACACTGGTGCTATGGCCACTGATGACGCTATATACTCCGCAGCCTTTAAGCAATGTGGCATATTAAGAGCACTAGATCTTGAAAGTGCTCTTGACTGGGCAAGAGCTCTATCCGAGCTTAAGGCTCCTGAGGGTGAAGGAGTTATAATAATAACGAATGGAGGAGGAATAGGGGTCATGGCTACTGATGAGTGTATCGAAAGAGGATTAAAGCTTGTAGATCCCCCTCAAGACCTCATGGAGATGATGAGGAAGCATATGCCATCCTTCGGAAGTCCACTAAACCCTGTAGATCTCACAGGGCAGGCTACTGAGCATGAGTACTATGGCGCCCTAGTAGACGCATTAAAATATCCCTTAGTACACGCGATACTAGTACTATACTGTGAGACTGCAATAGTCGATCCTATGAGAGTAGCTGAGAGTATAATAAAGGCTAGAGAAAATACACATGTAGAGAAGCCAATAATAGCTTCCCTAGTGGGGGGTGTGAGAAGTCTAAAAGCCATTGATTATCTCAACAGTAACGGTATCCCTGCGTATCCTACAGTTAGTAGAGCGGTTTCAGCACTAGAGGCGCTCTATAAGTGGAGTAGATGGAGGGCTAAGTTTAAAACTACAGTTCGTTCTCCAGCCTAATTTTACCTCTTCTTCTCTTTAACCTCAGATCTTTAATCCTCGAGATCCCACTCTTTAGTGCCTTTCTCTCTAGTACTTTCTGAAATCTACTGAAATGCTCTCTACAGAGTACTACTGGTCTATCAAGCATTATTACTACTTCGCCTCCTCTCTTACATCCCGTATACTGACATGACATGTCATGTTACAGAAAAGGTAAAAAATAAATCATTCTCCTGGTATTCTCAGAGAATGTGAGAAGATATGGGACTGGAATTCGAGGTAGTAGATATAGAGAAACCTGTCGATACCAATATCATAATAGGTCAAGCACACTTCATAAAGACTACTGAGGATGTATATGAGGCATTAATCACCAGTGTTCCAAATATAAAGTTTGGATTTGCATTCTGTGAATCATCAGGTAAGAGGTTAATAAGAGTGGAGGGTAACGATGAAGAACTTAAGCGAATAGCTACTGAAAATGCCCTCAAAATAGGTGCTGGGCACTCTTTCGTACTCCTTATCAGAAATGCATGGCCTATAAACGTCTTGAATACTCTAAAGTTAGTTCAAGAGATCACTACTGTATACTGTGCCACGGCTAATCCAGTGCAAGTTATCATAGCTCGAACTGACAAAGGTAGGGCAATAATTGGAGTCGTTGATGGAGAGACCCCACTTGGAGTCGAAAAGGAAGAAGATATAAGAGAAAGAAGAGAATTCCTGAGGAAAATAGGCTATAAACTATCCTAGGGAAATGATATCATTCAAGTATAAACAGGTGATCGTAGTAAGAGAAGATATCAAAATGAGTAAAGGAAAACTCGCAGCGCAAGTAGCCCATGCCTCAGTAATAGCCTCAGAGATTGCTAGAAGAGAGCATGAGGAATGGTGGAGACACTGGTGGAGAGAAGGACAGAAGAAAGTAGTACTCGGGGTAAAGAGTGAGGAAGAGCTAATGGAGATCTATACTAAGGCTAAACATGCAGGACTTCCAACTTCACTTGTAGAGGATATGGGACTAACAGAAATTCCTCCCGGTACTAGAACAGCTGTAGGGATAGGACCAGCCCCAGAGGAACTCATAGACAACATTACAGGGCACCTAAAGTTACTGAGGTAAGATTAGATTGAAGCTAACTTATGATCTCTTAGAAAGAGTTATGGGAATGGACGTATTTTTGACAAACACTCCAGGTATTGGAGGTACTATTAGAGAGAGACCAGAAGACTTCATTGTCGAAGAAATACAGATAGATGGTTCTCTAGCAAGTAGTAGGCCTATCATAAAAGATACGGAATCTACAGGAGACTACTTCTGGATAGTACTTGGAAAAAGGGGAATAGATACGGAAACTGCTATCTCAAAACTTGCAAAGGCGATAGGTATTCCCAGAAGCTATATTCAAGTAGCTGGACTTAAGGATAGTAGGGCAGTAACATATCAGTTTGTTAGCTGTTATGGCATAGATGAAAAAAGAATACTATCATTACCTAACACTATAGACGATAGGATATCCATAGGCCTCGTAATCAAGAGACCCTTTCCCATAAGACCAGGTTTTCTCTTTGGTAATAGATTTACGATAGTTATTAGGAACATTAGACTTAGCGTGGATGTGTTAAATCATAGAATGGAGATGTTTCTTAATGAAGTAGAAGAGTACGGTGGCATTCCAGCATTCTATGGACATCAGAGGTTTGGTACTATAAGGCCCAATACTCATATAATAGGATACTATATAATCAAAAGAGATTTCAGAAGAGCAGTAGAAGAGCTCATCACGACAATATATCCTAATGAGAGTGCTCAAGCCAGAGCGGCTAGAGAGGAAGCATCAGAGGGCAATCTTGAAAGGGCATTAGAGCTCATGCCCAAGAGTTTGACACATGAGAGAATAGTCTTAAGATACCTCCTTAGAAGACCGAACGACTTCGTAGGAGCTATTAAAAGACTTCCCCTCACTACTAAAAGACTGTTCGTTCAGTCTTATCAATCTTACATTTTCAACAGAATTTTAAGTCTAAGGCTGCTAAGAGGGCTATCTCTAAGATATCCTGAAGAAGGGGATAGAGTATCACTTATCGATAGTAGAGGAGGACTAAGGGGGAGTATTATAGTGACTAGTGCTAATAAGAGTACCTTTCTTGAACTGATAGAAAAGGGAAGAAGTACACTAGTATTACCATTAATAGGTTATACGTATACGCCCTCTAGTGGAGTTCAAGGAGAAATAGAAAGAGAGGTATTGGAAATAGAGGGTATAGATAATGCTCTATTTAAGATACCTGAGATACCCGAACTTTCATTAAAAGGAGGTATGAGACCTGCTGCTTTTAAACCGTTAGAGATACAAGTCATGTCGCTATCCCATGATGAACTACACCCTGGTAAGTACAAATTAACATTGAAATTTACACTGAAAAAAGGATTATATGCCACTACATTATTAAGAGAGTTGATGAAACCTGATGATGTATTCAAAGCAGGTTTTTAGCATACATGGTGTACTAGATGATCGATAAGAAGTTCATAGCTAAAATATTGACATCGATAAAGTACGCAAGACTAGCTAACCATAGGCGTATGATAGTAGTAGTATCCAATGACCCCATGACTGCGCTTAAGATAGGGATTAATATACTTAAAATATTTACTGAGAGCCTAGGTAGAAACCTCAATATATTATACACATATCACCCCATGTACGATAAAGCTCGAGAGAGAAGAGATTATTTCAAAAAATTTATACCTAAAGGCGTAAGTGCGGATTTCGTACCATATCCTGATACCGTAAAGATACTAGGAATGACTTATGATTTCGCAATTTTAGATCTATTTGATGAGATACGTCCAAACGATCTCGGTAGACTTATAGGTATAATCAAGGGAGGAGGACTTATAGTGTTACTCCTGCCAAAGGCCGAGAAATTTTTAAGTACTTATACTAGGTTTCAAGCTAACCTAGTGACTATAGGCTATACCATAGACCAGGTTAGACAACTATTCAAAGTAAGGTTTCTCAGGAAGATAATGGAGCATGAGGGGACAATAGTATATGATGCCGATAGTAGGTCCTTTTTGAAATATAACGAAAGAGAAGTGGTAAGAGAGTGGACTAAGGGGAGTATAGAAGTTCCTAAGAAGATCAAGTTTCCTAGGAAAGCATACTCATTAGCATTGACACAGGATCAGGTTAACGTAATAAAGTGCATGGAAAAGCTCTACGAGAAAGTAGAGGGTGAAAAGATAGCTATTGTAGTGATAGCCGATAGAGGTAGAGGTAAATCTTGTGCTATAGGGATAGGTACTGCTGCACTCTCTCATAGACTAAGGAGGGCAAAGGGCAGAGTGAGGATCTTAGTCACAGCTCCTCACATAAGTAATGTGCAATCCCTCTTCGACCTAGCTAAAAAGACGCTAGAAGAGCTGGATTATAGTGTAGAATCCGTAGTAGATGAGGGATTCATCAGAGCTCTAAAAGCTAAGGGTATAACCATAGAGTACTACAAACCCTTAGAAGTACTTCGTAGACAAGGAGATATAATAGTAGTGGATGAGGCCGCTGGACTTCAAGTACCAATGCTCTTTGGAATCTATAGGAGGTTTAATAAACTCGTCTTCTCATCTACAATACACGGATATGAGGGAAGCGGTAGGGGATTCTCAGTAAGATTTCTAAGTTTACTAAAGCGAGATAAGAGGACTAGAGTATACGAATACGAAATGGAGGAACCCATAAGGTATGCCATAGATGACCCAGTAGAACGGTGGTTATTTGACACTTTACTATTAGATGCTGAGCCAGCTGAACTCGATGAGAAAGATCTGGAATATATTGATAAAATGGAAGTAGAGTATCATGCACCTAAGCTAGAGGAATTCTTCTTAGAGAGAGAGAAAGATGTCAGACAGTTCATAGGTATATATGTAATGGCACACTATAGAAATAATCCAGATGACCTAGGCATTATGATGGATGCCCCCCATCATACTATTAGGTATCTAAGCCTACCTACTGGTAAAATAGTGACGGCTATAGAGCTAGCTGAAGAAGGAGGAATTCCTAAGGATATAGCTAAGAAGTTGGCTTTAGGAGCATGGATTGCTGGTAATATTATTCCAGATAGATTTGTCAAACATACAAGAATATTGGAGTTCAGCGAACTCAAAGGATGGAGGATAGTTAGGATAGCTACTCACCCTAAAGTTCAGGGTAGAGGATTAGGTTCTAAGGCATTAGAATTCATAGTAGAGGAGGGGAGGCGTAATGGGTACGACTGGGTAGGTGCTGGATTTGGTGTAAACTATGAACTACTCAGATTCTGGATAAAGAATGGTTTCATCCCCATACATATAAGCCCTGATAGAAATCCTGTAAGCGGTGAATATAGTGTAATAGTTGTTAAACCGCTTACTGAGAAGGCTTCTAAGCTTATTGAAATAGCTAACAGAGAGTTTAGGACTAGACTACTACATTCCCTCCATGAACCCTATCATGATCTCAATCCTAAGGTTGCTAGACTACTATTAAATAGCGGTAACGAGTGCATTCCTGAGGATGTAGATGCAAAGTTCACACCAGTACAGATATCCAAGCTCCTCGGATACTCATGGAATCTAATGACTATAGAGAACTGCTTTGATTCGGTCCTAAAGATTGTGAGAAAGTACTTTGCCGATAGGTCAGGAAATAGACCCGATCTCTCTGAGGAAGAGGAAGTAATGCTCATAGTTAGAGTACTACAAGCAAAGAGCTGGAGAGTCTCCTGTGAACAACTTAGAAAATCGCCTCCTGAACTCATGAATACTGTCAGGGCTATAATTAGGAAATTATGTATACACTATCTTAATGCTAACGAGGAGATGATGATGAACTATTTTGTTCCTTTAAATAGTCTGTAAGCTTCTTGTGTCCTACAGTTAGCTCTACGAGGTCTCTAAGTCCTAAACTCCTGACTCGTTCTATATCGATCTTATACCTAGAGCCTATATCTATAAGTTCTGAGGTAGGGACAAATTTCCAATCGGTTTTTCCAATTCTCTTTACAGCTATGAAGACATAGGCTACTTCCTTATTGCCTGAGGCTTTTCTGAGAAAACTCATTAATCTAGCGAGTTTATCCTTTCTTATATAAACATTCTTATACCTGGTGGTCTTGACCTCTAAGATCAGAATTACCCCATTCTTGATGGCCACTATATCAGGGTAAAATATTCTCTTAGCCCTACTACCAGAGGCAGGTCCTCTAATACAAGCAAATCCCATATTCCATAGCTTATGTAGTAGTTCCAATTCCTTTTTAAATCCTTTAACTCTGCTACTACTCTTCAACTGTCTCTACCTCTAATCTTTTGGCCAGTCTTATAGCATTCTTAGGACATAGTGATATACATATTCCACATCTTTTACACAAGTTATCGCTCACCACTATTAACCCCTTATCGAGTTCTATAGCACTACTAGGACATATATCTATGCATAATCCACATAGATCACAAGCACTATGATCCACAATAATAGTATCAAACTTGTACTCTGATATTGTGAGTTCTCTCTCTTCGACTTTGGGCTCAATCTTCTGAAGTTTATGCCTTAGCTCAGCTACTGTCTTGAACCCTTTTACAAGGGGAAGATGCACTAGTTCTAATCCCTCAAGTTCAGGCATACTCTTCAAGGCCTCTAAGTATTCCTGTACCTCTAGAAAAGCGGGAGAAAGGTATCGTACTTCTACATTCATCTGCTTGATTATCGATCTCAGAGACTCAGCTCCTATTGGTATAAACCATTTTACTATTTCTCCACTACTATAGACTTCATATGTAGAGGATTGAACTATTACACTATACTCCTTAGGCAGGTTGAAGAGTCTACATAGGGCTAGTATGGGTAGGTCTATCCTGAATAGTACGTTGATGTCCAGAAGGTATGGTATGTTCTCCATCATCCTTATGAAACTCCTCCTGCTCCATTCTCTATGTGCGGTCATTATCAATCCTAGGTCGAGTACTATACTAGAAAAGCCTTCATCTGAAAGTGATTTCATGAGCACTCTAAGTGTACTTATTTTAGTCGATACTAGTATTGGTATTACTTCTAACGAGGTATTATTCCTAAGCTGTACTAAGTACTTTATATAAGTACTGAGGTTACCAGGAAAGGCCGAGACCCTATATCCGACAACACCATTATGATATAGG
>Ga0190315_1000042_pt1 | contig 75677 bp, 59 predicted proteins | sample 48701101_MG_FD_161673 | JGI IMG/M metagenome (GOLD analysis project Ga0190315, IMG submission 161673) | Hydrothermal vent sediment bacterial communities from Southern Trench, Guaymas Basin, Mexico - 4870-11-0-1_MG | ecosystem: Environmental > Aquatic > Marine > Hydrothermal vents > Sediment ...
AAACGACTTTTGTCGGATTGCGTACCAATGGTTGGGACTGCTCAACCAGGACTCTAGTTGCCGTTCTCAAGAACTATCAACAGAGAGCGAATTACCTATGAATAGTTTTGAGTAGATTTATAGGAACTGGTTCTTATGAAAATACACAGGCCTTTCGCATGATGCGATATCCGAATTATCTCAGTAAAAATCAATCTATTACGTTTAAAACAGAGCCCACAATCGGGCCCAAAACCATGATAACTTAGCCGCTTTAGGAATCGTCACAAAATAAATTGGAGATTTATTGTTCCGCAATTTCTTATGGGCGAACACGATCGAGCTGCCCCTTTGATCCTATATGTTGTAGGGGCGAACCTGCGTGTTTGCCCTTTAGGCACTAAACCATGACTTTTCCACAATCGTTGGCTATAATTCAAAAATAATTGATAATGGGGGAATATTTTATGATGGAAGCTATTCAAGTTCATCAAGTCATTGCTAAAGAAGGTCAAGTGACAGTGACGGGATTGCCCTTTAAAACGGGACAAGCAGTTGATGTGATTGTGTTGCCACGGCGAGTGACGACAATTAAACGAACACGCTTAACCGTGCGTCAGTTACGTCAATCGGGATTGATTGGACTTTGGAAAAATCATGACAATATCATTGATAGTGCCGTTTATGCGCGTCAATTGCGAGAACAGGTTCAACAACGAGGACATATCAATTATGATTTTTCTGGATAGTGATGTTATGATAGATATTTTACGATCAATTTCCGCCGGCTATCAATTGGTTTGATAACCTTGATGATGAGGAATAAATTGTTTTATCTGGATTTGTCTTCATGGAATTGATTCAAGGCTGTAAAAATAAGCTGAAACAGGAAAAATTGCAAATTGAATTGGCCACTTATGAAATCAAATGGCCTTCACCTGAAAACTGTGATGAGGCGATTAATCTTTTCATTCAATATTTCAGGCTAAAGTTTAGCGAAGCGAAACTTTAGCCTGAAAATCTAAGTCACCATGTTGGATTGCTTGATGTACTTATTGCACAAACGGCAGTTGAGCTAGGGGTACCGCTATACACCTTTAATCAGAAACATTATCAAGTGGTTCCTTATTTGCAGACAAGACAACCCTATCAAAAACAGTCACCAAAGCCAGTCGATAACACGAATGAAGCGGCTCCTTAATTTGATGAGACCGTTTTGTGATTTAATACTTTGCACCGTTCATCACTTGAGCTTTTTACAAAAAACTCAATTTGTAGCGATGTAGAGTATAACGGTTTAGGGAGTTGCGCCTACGCAGGCAAGGCGAAGCCATCAACGTAAACTGATGTCGAGTACTCTTGCGTCTGCGTCTTTTGCGTTTATTTGATCTTCGACTGATCGTTCTGGGGTATATTACGGCACGCTCCTTCCTAATCATTGCGCCATTACCGGGCAGATTATGGGCCCCCAAGCGCCTCACATTTTGTCCTTGAGGCAATCCGTTCACTCCGTCAAACGAAGTAACGAGCGAAGCGAGATCATCCGTTGTACTCACATTCACTCAATCGAGGAGAAACATCATGTTACCTCATACAGTCAAACCGCAAACCCGATACGGCCCCCCAAATGCGTTCCTCAATCAACTGTGGCTATGGTTTTATCGCTTTGCCACCGCGTTGATAAACAGATGCGTACTACTATTGCGCTTTGGTACGCACTCCAAAATCGCGCATTTTTCAATACCTGCCTTTTGTGGCAAGAAGCTATTGCCCCACCCTTCTTGTGAACGAGACACAGGAGAAAGCCTAATGCGAGAGACAAACCGATTCTCAGTGTTCATTATCGTTTTATTCATTGCGCTGTTCTTGACAATATTAAGCCCATTACAGGCACAAACTACTACCTATAATTGGAGCAGTTTGGGTTCTGACGACAGTGGTGGCAGCGGTTTCAAAACGGTTGGCACCGCAGGTTTGGTGGTGAGCAACATATTCGCGGATGCGACAAACAACGAGATGTATCCGAATAATTCTAACGAGGGTGAATCACAGACGCTTGTTATCAAGGCAGGTTCCAGTGTTTGCCAGTTTGAGCTGGGTGAGCTGCGTCTTTATTCTTATAATAACAACACAACATTTGAGCAATTTGATATAAATTTTAAGAACTCAAGTGGCACAACGATAACGAGCCTATCACTAGCCTCAAATCCTTACATCTTAGTAGCAAATACCCCCAAAACACTCGCAGACATTTTTGGTAGTTTTTCTGGTGCCAGCGGCATCTCAGAAATTGAAATGATTCTTAACCCTGATAATGGTGGGGGGGCAGCGTCAAATATAACCTTCAAAAACGTTGACTTAGATAATATTTCTGCAACGTGTGCGCCTAGCCCAGAACCAACCAACCATCCCACCAGCTTCACTGCAACCGCGAACACGAGCAGTAAAATCACCACAAGTTGGACCGATTCTACCGGTACCCAATTGCCAGCCGGGTATCTGGTGATGTGTAACACCAGCGATTCCTTCATTGCTCCGGTTGATGGCACTGCCCAAACCGATGACACTGATTGCAGCGGCGGTGGGGTGCAAAACATTGCTCAAGGGAACGGAAGTGCAGAATGGACAGGCTTGAATTCGGGTACGCCGTATGATTTCAAGATTTACCCTTACACCAATAGCGGTTCTGACATTGATTACAAGACGGATGGTACACCACCGATAGCCAATGCCACAACCTTAAAAAATGTGGTGTATGTGAGTGGTACCGGTAATGACAGTACTGGCGAGGGTAGTTTAGGCAATCCTTATTTAACGCTTACCAAGGGTATTCAACAAGTTGCTGATGGTGGAACCGTCAATGTTGCGGCAGGGACTTATACCGAAACGACCATGATTACCCTCGATAAAGCGGTCACTCTCACCGGAGACAGCACGACCAGCACGATTGTGGATGGTAGTAATAGTCATCGTCTATTTGATATTGCTTCTGGTAAGACTATTGAGATGAACTATTTAACCATTCGCAATGGTAATGCCAATAACGGTGACGGGAATGGTAACGATGGTGGGGGTATCAACAATTGGGGAACGTTGACCCTGAGTAACTGCACGATAAGCGGAAATAGTGCAACCATATTGGGTGGCGGTATTAACAATGCAGGCACTTTAACGCTCAATAATTGTACAGTGAGCGGTAATAACGCCAATGAAGGAGGGGGTATTCGTAACAATGGAACGCTCACACTCAACAATACGACTGTCAGCAACAATACCAGTAGCACGACGGGTGGTGGTATTGAAAAATATGGCACGCTGACTTTGAACAACAGTTTGGTAGTGGGTAATACCAGTGATGAGATTAACGGTGGCGTTGATACCAACAACAACAGTCACATTGGTAGTGGTGGTACCGTAACTTGGTTAGCTGCCTTAGCTGACAACGGCGGCCCCACTCAAACTCATGCCTTACTTACTGGTTCACCAACTGCGGTTGTCAGTGCTGGCAGTAGTTGTCTGACTCATGATCAACGTGGCATCACTCGGGCAACGCTTTGTGATGTGGGTGCTTATGAAGCCAGCAAAATCAGTATTGCAGCCGGTATAACACCGACTGAAGCGAGTACAGTAGGTACTTTTACAATTACCTTAACGCCCAAATTAGCATCGGATGAAAGTTTGACAATCAATTATTCAACGACTGGTGGAACCGCTACGATTTCTGATGATTATGACATTAATGGTACTGCTACTAATTATAATATGATCTTTAATACTAATAGCTTTACTATTGAGGGTCTTGCATATAATTTGGTTCTTCCTCCTGATGATTCTTTGCTTACAGATCCTTCCTTTGAGATCGCAAGTATTACATTAGACATTCCGGCCCAAGATGACGCGATTGATGATGATGCAGAGACTGTAAAACTCACGCTCACTTCGGCAAATAACGGTTATATCATTGCGCCGGGTAGTGACAATGCAACCTTGACGATTACCGATAATGACACTGCTGGTTTTAGTTTAAGCAAAACAACCGCTTCGGTGAATGAATCAGGTACTACCGACACGTTCACACTGGTTTTGGATAGCAAACCTGCTTCCAATGTCGAAATTGCAGTCAGTAGTGCTGATACTGGTGAAGTGATGCTTTCTCCAACAACCTTGACGTTTACTTCAAGTAATTGGAATACCGCCTAAACGGTGACGCTTACTGGTGTAGACGATATACTAACTGATAGTGACCAAACTTCAACCATTACGCTCAGTGTGGATGATGCCAGTAGTGATGATCAATATGATCCATTGGCAGATAAAACAGTTAGTGTCACGACTGTGGATAATGACAGCCCGGGCATCACGTCGAACCCTAACAGTTTAAGCATTAGCGAACCCAATGGTACAGCCAGTTTTACGATTAAACTGAACACTCAACCCACTGCCAATGTCACCATCAATTCCATATCTGCGAGTAATGGAGAATGTAGTGTTTCACCTACATCAACGACTATTGCTAATACTGACTGGAACACTGGTACAAGCTTTACAGTCACCGCGCAAGATGACAACATCATCGATGGCAATCAAACTTGTACCATACAAATTGGAACTTCTAGCAGTTCAGATACTGACTACAACGGCCTCGATCCAACTGATATCACGGTAACCGTGCAAGATGATGAGAGTGCTGGAATCGCAGGGAGCCAAATCGGTGGTAGTATAAGCCTAACGGAAGGCGGTAGCGGAAGCTATGATATATCTTTAAGTAGCCAACCTAGTGGCGATGTAGAAATGACTGTCACAGCAGACGCTCAAACTGAAATCAGTCGTGATGCCACAACTTTTAGTAATACCGTCACCTTGACTTTCAGCAATGGCAACTGGAATACTGCCCAAACCATCACAGTTAGAGCCATTGATGATTCTAACATTGAAGGTAGCCACAGTAGCACGATAACTCATGCTATTAGTGGTACAGTGAATGATAGCAATTATCCGCTTTCTCTGACGCTAGGCAATGTTACGGTTAACATCACGGATAATGACAGTCCAGCGCCATCGCCGGAGCCTCCTGCACCGACATCACCACCGCCATCAAGCAGTGGAAGTTCTTCAAGCTCAGTACCTGCCTCGAAAACCGTGACAATCGTCTTTGAAGGTGACGGCCAAGGCCGCGTATCGAGCAACCCGACAGGCCTAGATTGTGAGGCCATTAAGGGCCAATGCCAACACGACTTTGAGTACAATCGCTCAGTCAAACTGATACCCACGGCCGCTACAGCTTCCCAGTTTAAAGGCTGGAAAGGGGCGGATGATTGTTTAGAGGGTGATGTTTTAATGTCCCGCGATTTATCGTGTACAGCCGTTTTTGAATCAATACCTCAAACGCTGACGGTACTCAAGGTGAACAACGGCACAGTTCGTAGTACGCCAGAAGGGATTATTTGTGATAAAACGGGTAAGCACTGTCAGCACAGTTTTAAAGGAGGGGAAACCGTCAAACTGACAGCCACCCCTGATGACGGTTGGCAATTTACCCGCTGGGGCATTGATTGCAATGAAGAAGGGATTGTCGAGATGGTTCGCAAGAAAACGTGCCAAGCTCACTTTACCCCAAAACCGGTGGTAACACCGCAGCCAGAAACAAAGCCTGTGGTGACACCTCAACCAGAAACACCCGCTGTGGTAACGCCTCTGCCAGAAACAACACCCCCTGTAGTGACACCCGAAACAAAGCCTACATCACCCGGCACAACACCTGAAGACACAACAGGCTTGCCAAAAGGGCGCGTCTTAACCGTCACCCAGGTTGGCAATGGCACAATCAGCAGTCTACCAGAAGGTTTACAGTGTGATAGCCAACACAGTATTCAATGTACGCACACGTTTGAAGCCGGTAAAACGGTGACGCTAACAGCTACCCCTGACAACGGTTGGCAATTTCAAGCATGGGAAGGCGATTGCTTTGGCCCGATTTTGATGACAACGGATCAAAGCTGCAAAGCGATTTTTGCTCCCATAACCGCATCCCCAGAAGATGACTTAGGCACGCCCAGCACCGATACACCAGCCGTCACGCCCGTTTGGGAATATGGCACACCCAACACCTTGAGCGTTTCAATAGTTGGCATGGGTACAGTAACCAGTGAACCGAAAGGTATTCAATGTGGCAATGACTGCGTCGCGACATTCGCTCCGAACACGGATATCATCCTTACCGCCATACCGGCCGAAGGTTATCGTTTTCAAAAATGGGAAGGCGATTGTTTTGACGCGAATAGAGACGCGAAGCATCGCGTCTCTACAAATCGCGCATTTACGAATAGAGACGCGAATAGAGACGCGAATAGAGACGCGAAGCATCGCGTCTCTACGGCTTGTCAAGCCATTTTTGAAACTTATGATCCGATACTGGGCAAAACCACCGTGGTTTCAGAACCTCAACCCTTTGTGCAAGGGGTACGGATATGCCCTACGGTTGGCCGAGTCGATTGGAAATGCAATGCCCAATGGCAAATCCTGCGTGATTTGATTATTGACACAGAAGGTGATTTATCTAATGGCAACCTCGACGGCACGATAACGAATCGCGGCCGCGTGTCTAATCTGAATATTTACTCAGGTAGTGTCATGACAGGTGGGATTGTCACCGGATTTATCACGAATAAAGGATTGATAGCTGATTTTGAATGTCGCGGTGGCACAATAACCGGTGGCACCTTATCAGGTAGTATCCAACACACAGGCCTTGTCAGGTGTCTTATACAAGATGTTGATTTAGCAGCAGAAACCAAGATTACGGGACTCAATCTGTCGGGTAAAATCCAAGCTAATCCAGAAGCCCCTGCCTTATTAAACCATGTGAAAATCGCTGGCAAGAGTCATCTAAAAGACGTGATTTTGGGCGAGGAGAACACAGTACGCTCAGGCAATGTGATCTTTGAAAATGTGCTGCTAGCACCCAACGTTCAACTTGACGGCGCCGGAGCTAAAGTGCAAGGCTATCTGATAGGGCTTGATGCAGTAGCACCGGCCCATGTAGCTAATATCAGGATCGCCCCCTGCACCGTGATAGATAACGTCATTTTGGGTAAACAGGTTAGCTATTTAGAAGAGGATAAAACGCCGGAACGTCAGGGATTAAGAATCAACACACGCGGCAAAATGGCGGACAGTCAAGCTTGTTTTACGGGACAGATTCGCAGTTCCGGCAAATTACAGCACAACGATGTCAGACTCTCTCAAAAACAAGCACAAGATGTCCATTTGACAATGACATTGACGGTTGCTCCCAAACATGTTGGATTAGCGGTTGATATTCTCATCGTCGCCTTATATGACAAAGCCGATAGTCAAGAAACCCGCTTTTTATTGCGCGACGATCAAGATTGGGTAGCTTGGGATGGTGCCGATATCAGCCGCCTGTCGGCAGCAGCCCACTATCAAAGCGCGAAACAGACAGAGATTGTGATTTATGAAGGTGATCTGAGCCACCTACCCGGTGAATTTAAGGTTTTGGTAGGTTACCGATTAGAAGAAGGTAGCATCATTTTTAATGGTAAGCGGCCCTTGCATTTTTTTGTCGAGAATGGGGAATAAGTACTGAACCACAAATAAACCGGTATTTTACCGCAAAGAGACGCGAGGCATCGCGTCTCTACGAAACCGCGAATTGTAGATTTGCTCTGCTTCGCGTCTCTAATTTAGGAAAATTCTTGATACAATTGTTCAAAAGCTTCTACTACTGAGGGCTTAAGCCTCGTGCCAATGCGTTCTTGCCAATAGTTGCGAAAAGCGTCAACGGGATCAAATGCTTGAATCTCTTGAGAAACAGTATCGGCCTCAACCGTTTTATACTGCGCTTCTACCATCAAAGCTTGTGGGCATATTTTCCGCACTTTTTCAGCTAATCCTTTGATGTGGGCATCAAGTTCAACAATCACTTTTAAAAAACCAGGCTGATCTTGATAAGCTTCTAAAGTGTTTTCTAACTGATTGTCTTCACATCTCACCAGCGTTAATGGTTTTTGACAAGACAGCGGTTTAAATTCAACTTGTGCCGGATTCCCAGGTTCAACCGTGATGAGATTAAAGCCTTTCTCCTCTCCCACTTCTCCAAAATCCAGTTGAATCAAGGAACCTGAATACGCCGTCGGCACGACATAAGGAATATGTTGCGGTTTGTGGATATGCCCCAAAGCAATATAGTGCGCTTGAGAAGGCAGAGTTTGTAGTGGTAAACGATAAATGGCTTGTGTGTAATAATCAACTTCTGAATAAGCGCGTTTCGCATCCGCAATGGTTAAATGCGCCATAATAATATTAACATGCTCTTCACGAAAATCGCGGGTTAAGTTTTCAAATAACATCGCGAGACATTGTTGATAAGATTGACGTTGTTCTACTTCATCTTTTGTCCATAAATCGACACTTCTTAACAAACGTCTTTCAGAAATAAAAGGCATAGCAGCAACACATAATTTGCCATGAGCCGTTTCCAATTGAATAACCCCACCTTGCTCTGCTATTTTAGGCCTACCCAAGGCAGAAATACCGAGATGAGACAAGATTTGAGACAGGCCTTCAATACGAAAAGCGGAATCATGATTACCAGCAATAATAACGGCCGGAATATTAGCCTCTCGCAATTGACAAAAAAAATGATAGGCCACCTTTTCTGCCTCCGCCGGTGGGCTAGGACTATCAAAAATATCACCTGCGACTAAAACAGCATCAACCTCTAAAATTTTAGCGGCCAAAAACAACTCTTCTAATTGATATTCGATTTCAGGAGTCCGATCAACCCCCTTCAATCGTCGGCCCAAATGCCAATCAGCAGTATGAATAAATCGCATGTCAGTTAAGAATGTGCCTGAAATATGATTGACTTGAATCCATGCTATGTTCACTAATTATCTTTATCTGATGTATGTACTAAATAACGACGAATATCATTCATAATAGTCTTATAAAGCTTCTTCTAATGATTCAGCCCTAAAACAGCTATAATCCCCTGCTAAATAGGAAGTCCAATCAACTTGAACATGATGAGTCGCGTTGTCTTTTTCTAAACATTCACCATCTGATACATATACACCGACTTCCACAGTTTCTATTTGCCAAATAAGGCCTCTATATTGCTTTTTATCAGCAATATCTTGAAAAATCGGTTAAAGAGTAACGATCATCTTTAAAGAAAACGTCAAATTGATAGGTATCAATCAATTTAAAAATTGGGCTGTCAATTGCAGAATGCGAAATCATGATTGAAATTTTAAACAAGTACGATTACATTTTGAAGCAAGTCGTTATTAATAGCGAATTACAAATAGCTAGAATTTCCCCCCTTTTTCTCCTTATCTTTAGCCACAAGTAGATACCTTATTAGAAAAATTTGCCAATATTTTTTGACAGACTTTGAGCGGGAATTGCTGGCTTAATCTCATTGCTGCAATACAGCAAACTGTTCTAAAATGGGCCCCGTCAATGGGGATAATTTTTTACGCATCAAACTACCAATCGCAGTCGTGCGCGAAAAAATAGGCCGCAATACTGAATACCCTAAACCGGATAAAATCAACATCGCTTTAACCGCGTCTTGCATCTCAGGTAAAACAGCTAACACTTCTCGCCGTTCCACTGATCTCGTATCTTCACACGTTTCGCATAGATTACTCGCACGCTCTATCAAACTCAATATATTCATATCATCATCATAATCATCAGGGCGAATACTTTCAAAATAGCTTGCAATCACTTCAAATAACGTATTCACAACCTCTTGATTAGACGGTTTACGCAAAACCCGTTCACAAGTCTCTAAAAAAGTTTGCCCAGAACCAGTTGTTGTTCTTACTAATTGTGTCGCAATTTGATTGCCTTTCGCTACCAAAGGCGATAAACGGGTTTGAATATGATCCGCGTCGAGACGCGCTGGCAATAATAAGGGGTTAGGTAAATCATCCGGTTGCATCAATAAAAAACCGATAAAATAAGCCGTTTTAGTGCGCCCTTTAATCCAAATTTTTTGTCGCGTCTCCTCATCAATCAAGCCAGGCTGCAAAATAAGCCGAACAGATTCAATCAAATTCGCAACGTCTTCCTCAAAGGGCAGATATTCAACCAAATATGCCGCTAATAATTTAGCAAATTCATCCCGCGCAACGTTTTCATTTCTCAACAAACTGCGTGCATTGTCAGCATCAGGCATCGCCCACCAAGTACGACGTGCCAACTCAGGTGTTAAACCGGGCGCATGTACCACAGCCACCACCGCCTCCGGTTCCCCTAACATCAATAATTGTTCTAAACTGTCATCCTTACTTTGTCCCATGCGCGTCCAACGTTTCAGATAAACAGGATATCCGCCAGGTGAACCTAAGATATAACCCGAAATCAATTCACGTACCAAGCGCAAATACAGTTCATCACGACAGTTCGGATGCAATTGTATTTTAGCCTCACCCCGATCAGATAGACCATAAACAATCATTTTAGACTCATCAATACGAATAGCCTGTACTTTATTGGCAAGCAAAACATTTAAGCGTAAATTATCTTCGTTGGAAAGTGCCATATTGAATTTTTGAACGGTTTATTGCAAACTAAAGTTGGAACGTAAAGCGACGAGATCGTTATAATAAAATAGGTAAATTGGTGTTAAAATTTAAATTTGAAGTTCACACGATGTTCTTCGATACGCGAGATCAATTTTAGTTTGAATTGCAAACTAAAGTTTGTACTCCGATAGAGACAAATTAAACTTTGGTTAATTTTTGATATGGGTTTCTATAGGGCTAAAACCTAAAAAAAAGTTCGCGTAACGCGCGATTTTATAGCTTGGCAAGAAGTCGTAAAATATACGCCAACTCAAGCGAAGAGATATGAGGAAGGCGGCAATAATCAAAATATCATCGGTGTTATTGCATTGGATAGAAGGCTGATTTGACTGATTAAACGCACTGATTAAAAATCAGTGCAAATCATGATCATCAGCGTGAAATATCAGCGTTCTATTTTCATAAAAAAATCAATCACCACGTCGCGACAAAATCAAATTGATCATTTTAACCGTCGCCTCAATCGCTGCTATATTCTGATCAGGATTCACGCCCCGCGTCGTAATCATAAACCTTTCACCCTGAACCGGTTTCACTTCCCAAGTAATCGCCGCTTGAACCAAAGCATCCGTTTTTCCACCTGGCGGAATCGTTACCTCATAATCCAACAAGTCAGGCACTGGAATATGAAATTTATTCAATATCTCCCGCAGCGCATTCATAAACGCATCATAGCCACCATCACCGTGTGCATCAGCTTCTATTATTTTATCTTGATAAGCACATTTAACAGCAGCTTGCGATTTCAGTTCATAAGTCGAATTGATCGAGCAACGTAACAATTTAAAGGGGATATTTTCAGGTGTCTCAAAAATATCGCTGATTAAATATGGCAAGTCTTCCGTCGTAACCACCTCTTTTTTGTCACCCAGCTCAATAATCTTCCGTAAAAGCACTTTCTTATCGTCTTCATTCAGTTCAATAGACAGTTCTTTTAAACTCATCTCCAAATTCGCTTTTCCAGACAGCTTACCCAAAGCATATTTTCGCTTTCTGTCAAAACGCTCAGGTACCAATTGAGTCGAGTATAAATTCCCCTTTTGATCGCCATCCGCATGAATACCCGCCGTTTGCGTAAACACATTTTTGCCATAAATCGCCTTATTATTCGCCATCCGTTGCCCAGAAAACATCTCGACATACTGAGACACTTTATAAAGCTTCTTCTCATCAAGCTGAAAATCGACGGCCAAAAAATCATGAATGCTCACCACCAGTTCATCAAGTGGCGCATTGCCCGCCCGTTCCCCCATACCATTAATCGTCGCATGAATACCGGCTACACCCGCTTTGACAGCGGCCATCGCATTAGCCGTCGCTAACCCATAATCATTATGAGAATGAAAATCAAAATGTACCCCAGAATAGCGATTGACAAGCGCAGACACATAGTCATAAGTTTCAAACGGATTGAAAATTCCTAAAGTATCCGGCAACATGATCCGCTTTACCGGTAACGTCAACAACACATCAATCAATTGATAAAGATAATCGGGAGAGGTTTTAATACCATTCGAGAAATCCTCTAAATACACATTCACCTCAATTCCATTATCAGCGGCATACCGAATCGTCTCTCGAATATCTTCAGCATGTTGTGCCGGGGATTTTCTCAATTGCTCCGTACAATGTTTATACGAACCTTTAGTTAATAAATTAACCCGTTGAATGCCAACCGCTTTCGCCCAATCAATCGATTTATTTTGATCAACGAAACTCAGAATTTCAAATCGATCCACCAAATTGACATCAGAAGCCCATTCCAACATTTTAAGCACGGACTTTTTCTCACCCTCAGAAACTCTCGCAGAAGTGACTTCTAAACGATCCACTTTCAATTCCGTCAACAACATTTTAGACAACGTCAACTTCTCTTCAGATGTATAAGAAACATTTTGCATTTGCTCCCCATCTCTGAGAGTCGTATCCATAATTTCAATCGTTCGCTTTTCCATTTGATTCCTATTCAATTTTCAAGACTTCAGCCCACAGAGGTAACGAAATCGCAGTATAATATTTATAAAGAGATAAAACACCGTATTGAAGCGTATTTTATGCCATCTTATTTAAAAAAATAACGCTTTTTACAAACTGATAGGTGCATCGGGGTGATTTGGAAACCCATTTCGTTGTTCAAGTTTTTGCGTGCAAAAACTTGAACATCGAAAATCAAAAAGCTGGCATAAAGCGCTTTTTTATCCCTTATTTTCGTTATATACTTCTGACGTTCAGATTATTGGTATTGGGCAACCTTCGGTCTTGCGCCCAACGGGCTGTAGGGGCAACCCTTGTGGTTGCCCCTTTGAAAAATCCGAACCTTCGGTGTGCTACGCTAAAACTTGAGCGTTTGGAGTATAATCAGAAAAGAGTCTCTCCTTCACGAATGAACTCTTTCACGAATGAACGCCTTCATGAATGAAATCCGGTTTGTACCGTTCACTAATAACTGATAACTAAATATCCAACTGCACCATTGTTGTGACAAGTATAACTTCTTCACTATCTTGTTGTACCGTCTCAAATTTCCAGCCGATTTTGACCTGATAATCATCAATCATCGTCAGCAAGCCTAATCCAGAAGCCTCTACGTTATCATTTTCTTGAGCGCGTTCTATTTGACGAATGTACAATTCCTGTGGTTCCGTCTGAAGTAACTCCTGTAGAAACGACTGAAACCGCTCTACATTTTCATGCTGAACGCTATTAGTCGTGTATAAGATCAACTGATCACTATATAGCCGGAATTGAATACCAATGGGGTATTGAGAGTTTGTGTCGTTGAATTTCATCGCATTTTCCAACAATTCGTTGGCAATGTAGCTGATAGCCCCTCTGATTTCTTTTCGCTTTTTAAAGGTAGTGGGTTCTGTGTCAATGACAGGGAAAAAAGTGGTTAAGTAGTCAGCTAAAAAATCGGCTGATAATCCGTTGTTTCGCCATCTCTGCTGGAGAGGAATAGAAGTGGGCGAAAATCCAAGTATCAAGTATTCCTCACTATTGGATTTTGTATCATTAAATTTTCCAAATATTTGTACCATATTTTAACCTCCTCTTGTGTGAGTTATTTTGGCTTAACGCTCAGTCATGTTTATGTACAACTTGAATTGTACCACATACGCAGGTTCACAAAAAAATGATCCATCCTAAGTACTGAAGCACAAATAAACAGGTATTTTAGGACAAAGGGCTTGCGCGTGGGATTGCCCAGACATAAGGCTCGTAGGGGCAATCCCTTGTGGTTGCCCCTGGTTGCTTCTATTAAAATACCTCAAAATTTAGGGTTCAGTACTTAACATTTTCAATGCACCCATCAGTTTGTAAAAAACGCTTCTGGACAAAGTCCAAATTATAGAATACCACAGAGTACCACTTCGTTCCAGTATAAGATTTATAGACGGTGCTATCTAAAACACCGACTGTATTTTCGGCCTTCAGATTTGAAAACGGATAGGGCATGAATCTGTTGTAACAGTTCATCGCCTGTCATACTCGGCATGATTTGATCCGAGATAATGACGGGTAATTCGAGATGCTCAGCTAATAACAGATCAACAATCTCTAATGCCTCCTCACCACTTCTGGCCGTTTTAATGCAATAATCGCTTCCAAACTGGCGTTTCAGTTGATGTTTGAGAGCGAGTAGTCGCATTTTTTCATCCACACACAAAATGACAGGTTTGGTGTTGTTATTCATACTTGATCTAGGCCCGTTCGAATGGTGTCAATTAATTCTTGCTCATCCCAAGGTTTACGCAAACAACGATGGAGATTGGCCTCTTGTTGTGCCCGCTCGACAGCTTCATCATCAGCTTGCCCGGTCAACATGACCTTAACAATATGAGGGAATTTATCATGCACTTGAACCAGAAACTCATCCCCTTTCACTTGGGGCATCAGCCAGTCGGTAACAATCAGCATGATTTCTATGCCGTCTTCATTTAATTCCTCAATCACTTCCCAAGCTTCATCAGCACTCTCGGCAATTTCATACTGGTAACTGTTGCCAAATCGTTTTTTGATTTGGGCTTTGAGACTGGTTAAAATCGTCTTTTCGTCATCAACAAATAAAATCGCTTTTTTGGGCATTGTTCATTCTCCTGATTTGAAATAGGGAATTGGGAACCGATCATAGCCCTTTTCCCTCTTGCGTTTTTATTACTTTCCACAGTCTCCGTTTTTATTGATAGGAATTGTTTCGACGCCTCGCGTCTCGATTTTATCCACAGCAATTGTTTCGACGCGATGCCTCGCGTCTCGATTTTATCCACAGCAATTGTTTCGACGCGATGCCTCGCGTCTTGATATTTATCCACAAAATTGTTTCGACGCGATGCCTCGCGTCTCGATTTTATCCACAGCAATTGTTTCGACGCGAAGAATTAGAGACGCGAAGCATCGCGTCTCTACGTGTAGATCAACAGACGCGAAGAATTAGAGACGCGAAGCATCGCGTCTCTACGTGTAGATCAACAGACGCGAAGTTGTAGAGACGCGATGCCTCGCGTCTCGATTTTATCCACAAAATTGTAGAGACGCGAAGAATTAGAGACGCGAAGCATCGCGTCTCTACGTGTAGATCAACAGACGCGAAGTTGTAGAGACGCGATGCCTCGCGTCTCTACGTGTAGATCAACAGACGCGAAGAATTAGAGACGCGAAGCATCGCGTCTCTACTTTCATAATATCGGTAAAAATACGCTGAAAGTGGTTTTACCAGGCCGACTGGCTACTTCAATTTTACCCTGATGCTTTTCGATGATTTTGCGGACAATATCTAATCCTAAGCCACTGCCTTCGCCTGCAGGTTTCGTCGTAAAAAACGGTTCAAAGATACGTGGCCTAATATTTTCTTCAATACCCTTTCCCGAATCGGTTATTTGGATAACCAAATGATTGTCTTGCTGGGTAACGGTTATTTCTAAAGTCCCCTGATTGTCCATCGCTTGAATCGCATTGTGAATCAGATTTGTCCAGACTTGATTCAATTCTTCAGGATAACATAATATTTCAGGCAATTCCTGATAATGCGTGATAACTTCTACACCCTGTTTTAACTGATTCTGATAGAGTGTTAAAACAACGTTGATACCGGCAGTCACGTTGCCTTGCGTCTTATGACCGTCAATATCACGGCGAGCATAGCTTTTGAGTGCAAAAACCACTTTAGAAGCACGGTCTACCGCTGTCATAATATTTTGACTGTTGATATATTGTGTTGACAGGTTGTAGGCGGTTTGTATAACAAAACTATTGTCTTCAGACTTAAGCAGCGACATAAAAGGTTCTACATGCTGGTAAATCCCCATATCCACTAAGGTATCGGCAATGTCGTCAGCGTTGTCGATTTCATATTCTTCCAACTGGGCAATCAGTTTCCGTTTGAATTTGCGCTCTTCACGCGCTGTCCTATTTTTAGGACTATCGAAAGTCGTTTCTACTAACGCAAAGAAATCGTGTTGTTGTTGAGAAGACAGTTTTTGAAATAACAGGGGCAGTTGTCGTATTGACTCACTGATGGCATCAGAAATATTGCCAATTGAGGCGCGTATCGCGCCCAACGGTGTATTGACTTCATGGGCAATGCCGGCGACGAGTTGTCCGAGGGCTGCCATTTTTTCAGATTGGATCAGCTCCTCTTGCGTGGCTTTTAGATGATCAAGTGCTTCTGATAACTCATGGGTGCGTTCTGCCACTTTGGCTTCTAAGGTACGATTATATTCGGCTAAATCTTCATATAAGCGGGCATTATCAAGTGATATAGCGGCTTGTGCGCCTAACAGTTGTACGGTTTCTACCCGTTTTTGTGTGAACGCGCCAGTGGCTAGCTTGTTTTCCAGATAAACAATGCCAGCGAGTTTGCCTTGATTGACTAAGGGAACGCATAAAATGGATTGGGGTTGATGGGCAATAATGTAGGCATCTTGGGTAAAATGGCCTTCGTTAAGGGCATCATGGAGTACGACGGCCTCTTTTTTCCGTGCCACGTAATTAATGAGGGTAGTGGCAACTTGCCCAATTTCTGTATTCCCTTTATCCTTTTCTGTTTTCCCATTATCCTCTTTCACGACGGTTTCCATAGCCTCTTCTGCCACAATGTGCCATTGCTTGTCTTTTTCTAAGAGCAATAAACCTTTTTCTGCCCCAGCATTTTCAATGAGAATGTGCATTAAAGTCGTTAATAACGGGTCTAATTGCACTTCGCCTGCAATTGCTTGTGAGGCTTTCATCACGGTTTCTAAATCAAGCACACTTAAGGCGCTTTCGAAAGTGGAAACGGCCGGCGTGAAATGCTGCGTGGTGATTATCAAACTGGATATGGGTTTAGCTACTGTTGCTTGAAGCAATACTTGAGGATATCTTGCCTCTAAATCTTTGACTTTGGCTACAGCGCCCCATTGTTGATAACCGTAATGAGCATTCTTGAGATAGAGGTTAGCAAATTCTGACATACCCTGTTTTAGATAAAATTCTGCGGCTAATTCATAAGCTAAGGCTTCTTCTTGAATATATTCATTGTTCTTAGCACCTGTGATAGATTGCTCATAAAGTCTCATGGTTTCAACAACTTGTCCCAAAACGCGCGCTTTTTCAGCTTCGACAAGATCATATTTATGCTGAAAATTCATCGGGGCATGGTATGCCCAAGTCTTCATTTTGTCCTGATTGGCGGCCACTTGTCGGAGCGCTTCTTGTTCCTCTTTAGCCTGATAAGACTGAGCGAGTAGGGCCAGCGAATAGTAAAAATTGTGGGCTACCGTAATCATGCCCGTACCCCCTTCTACATATTGATCTGCTAATTTCGCATTTTCGGCAGCGCCTATCTTATCTTTATAAAAATACAGGAGAATGGCTTTGGCCGTATAAAACGCAAAAAGCGATGTGCTATTCTGAGTTTCAATAAACAGGGGTAAAGTTTCAGCTTCATTAAAATAGTGGCCCTGTAACTGATTATCGCCTGTTTTTAAGCGCAACTGCGAGACTAATTCCCGCCATAAACTGATGTAATTAAAGGCGTGATCATATTTGAATTGCTGAACCATCTCGGTATAGGGTTTGTACTTCTGTTCAACGGAATCCAAGGGTTCTCCCATCAAAAAGGGATAAGTACAATAATAAATGGCAGCGTAACAAGCGTATTCGAGATCGCCAGTTTCTAATCCGACTTGAATGGTTTCACGAAGCGGTTCTTGAGTTGCCCGAGGCTTTTCTTTCCAAGGTCGAATGAAAGCATTAAAAAGCTCGTGAACTTTAGCTTTCAGTTCTATCACATTGAGTTTTTCCAACAGTTTCAAGGCCAATTCTCCAAACCGGTAGCCAGATTCGATATTGATGCTTGCACATTGAATCAGTCCGTAAAAAACATAAGCGTAAGCAGCAAGAGGTGAATTGCCCTGTTTGATACTGAGATTGACCATCGTAAAGGCAATTGGCCCTAAAAGTGAGGGATTGGCAATAAAGGCAGGAGACATGATGAACATCAATATCCGCATGGCTGCCAGTTTGTCAGTATCTGTCATGAGCGGTAAGTTGATTAACTCTTCAATCTTGTCATGAGAGGGCGGGGCTTGTTCAAGGTTAATCTCTAACATTTCTAGAACGTGTAGCCCAGTTTCTATCGCTGCCATCATCTTGTTTTGAGTAATATAAGATTGAATTTGTATTTCATACACCTTGATCCGTTCTAACCGTGTTTTGGCTTGATGCAAAGCGATTTTCGATAAGTCTTCTGATTGTTCAAAATGGCTGCTGAGGTATTCTGCTTCCATCGTTTCGAGATACAATGCGAGTGTCAGATCATACTGATTTTGCCAGCTTGTTTCTGTTAGGTGCCTCAGGCCGACATTCAAATACTTGAGTGCGGCTTCATAAGCCGCTGCGGCTTTCGCTTTTTGCCCTGCGATCAAATTGAGTTGGGCGATTTCAAGTCTTTCAGGCTCATCTGTTATCTGCTCATATCCTATATTGAGGTGATCAACTAATTCAAATATTTTATCGGCCTGTTGTGTTTTTGGTGTATTGGCTAACAATAAGCGCCCAATTTGTAGATGAACGGTTTTTTTATGAACATCATCAATCAGTGCATAAGCGGCTTGCTGTACCCGATCATGTAGAAATTTAAACCTGAATTGGGAAGCCTCTGTGTCAAGTACTTCACCGGTTAGGCTTTCTAATCCTGAAAGGGGTAATACTAAACCTTCTTGAATGGCAGGCATGAGTTCTTGGAAAGTCTCAGCCGCCGAATGTTCATTAATGAGAGATAGGATTTTTAAATCAAATCGATTGCCGACACAAGCGGCTAAGCGTAACACTTGTTGTGTTGCTTCTGGCAATTTTTTTAATTTGCTCAGCATCAAATCAACGACGTTATCGGTGATGTTGAGGGCTTCAATTTGGGCTATATCCCATTGCCAAATTCTCCTTTTCCCCTTTCCTCCCCCTTTTTCAAAGGCAGAAATGCTTGCTTTGTTGGGGTATTGAAAGGTTAGCAGGTTTTCCTCATACAAGGTTTTGAGAAATTGGTTGACAAAGAAGGGATTACCACCTGTTTTGCGTGTCACTAATTCTGCCAATGAGTGAACAGCTTGAGTTTCACGATGCAAGGTGTCGGCAATCAGTTGTGTCACCTGTTCTAAGGTTAAGGGGGTTAAGGCGATTTGGTTGACAATCACCCCGGCTTTTTGCACTTGTTCAAGCGTGATGATAAAAGGATGGGTGGGATTGACTTCGTTATCGCGATAAGCGCCAATGAGAAACAGATAATGCATTTGATCATGCGTCATGATCAATTCTATCAGTTTCAGTGTCGCAGAATCGGCCCATTGCAAATCATCTAAGAATAGGATTAAGGGATGTGAAGCTTGACAAAATACGGTGATAAAACTTTGAAAAACCAGGTTAAAAAGATTTTGTGCTTCTGAAGGCCCTAATGTGGGTACTTGCGGTTGTGGCCCAATAATGAGTTCGAGTTCTGGAATGATCTCAATAATGACTTGTCCATTAGGCCCTAAGGCGCTTAAGAGTTGTGTTTGCCACTGTTTGAGTTGTGCCTCACTTTCTGTCAGCAATTGCTGCATCAAATCAGAGAAGGCTTTGACAAGGGCAGAGTAGGGGACATTACGCTGAAATTGCTCGAATTTGCCCGAAATAAAATACCCGTGTGTTAGGGGTTTATAAATTTCTTGCACTAAAGCGGATTTTCCGATACCTGAATAGCCGACGACTAGCATCATTTCTGATTGGCCGCTGCTTTTTTCCACGGTTTCTTTTGAGGAAAAGGGAACAGAGGTGATGCGTTCAAAGGCACTTAAAAACTGTTCAGTTTCACTTTCCCGCCCGTAAAGCTTTTGTGGAATCTGAAATTGTTCTGAAATATCAGATTGTCCCAACTCAAAATCAGTGATATGCCCTGTTGATTCCAATTGCGTGAGACAGTGTTGTAAATCCGCTTTCAATCCTAAAGCACTTTGATAACGTTCTTCGGCCGTTTTCGCCATTAATTTGAGCATGATTTTGGAAAGGACAGCCGGTATTTTGGGATTCAATTCATGCGCTACCGGTGGCTTTTTGGCCAAGTGACAATGGACTAATTCCATGGCATCCTTGACTTCAAACGGCAATTGCTGTGTTAGCATATGATAAAAAGTCACTCCCAAAGCGTAAAAATCGGTGCGATAATCCAAGGCCCGATTCATGCGTCCCGTTTGTTCTGGTGACATGTAGGCTAAAGTGCCTTCTAAACTATTGATATTATTAATAATCGTTTGTTCACGCGATAAGATGCTTGAAATGCCAAAATCAATGACTTTGATTTGATGGGTGTCTGGGTTCCATAAAAGATTGGCGGGATTGATGTCTTTATGAATGACGTTTTGACGGTGTATCTCGCCCACAATTTCGGTCATTTGAATGGCTAAAGGCAGAAATTCTGCTATCTCAATGGGTTGCACTTGTAAGCGGTTTGCCAGTGAATCGCTTCCCAAATCTTCCAATACCATGAACCACGTTTTATCCTCTTTTTCAAGTCCCAAAACGGTGATGATGCCTTCAACCGATTCATTGAGTTTTTGGGTTATCTCATATTCGCGCTTAAAACGGGCGATCTCCTCAGATGTCGGATAATCGTTTTTAAGGATTTTAAGAACAACAGATTGATTATCTATTTGACGCAAGGCGCGATAGACTAGCGAATAAATACCTTCATAAAGTTGTTCTTTAATTAAATAGTTTGATAGTTTTAGCATGTTGTTTTCCATCTAATGTTACTATAAGGGTATAACTACAAGGATTGTATATAATAAAGGATTAAAACCTAATGCCGGATAGCGAAAATATCCAGCCCCCAATTGTCTGAAAGCTGAACTCTCCTAAAGGGCTATGCACATAATTCTTTAAATATTCGATATTTAGGCTCACGCAGAGCCGCAGAGCCGCAGAGAATGAGAGAAGATTGATTAAAGGGTTAGACAAGCAGGCGGTAGAAACTGAGCAAAACACCTCTGCGTCTCTGCGGCGAAGCTGGAGCCTACCGTTTGTTACAAATTATTACAATCCTTGTAGTTCTTTTCGTTATTTCGCAACGGGTAATTCGACAATAAAGGTAGCCCCCTTCCCCAATGTACTTTCGCACCACACGTTACCCTGCATAGAATCGACTAATTTTTTAACAATGAATAATCCTAAACCCGTTGAATGTTCTCCCCCTGTTGGTTTAGGCGTTAAACGACTGAATTGACCAAATAACTTTTGTTGATCTTCATCACTCAACCCTGGGCCTTCATCTTGTATTTCACAGCGAACAGCGTTTTTATCTTGACAGATGCGAACATAGACAGATTTATCATAAGGTGAATATTTAACCGCATTTGAAATCAAATTATCAAAGACTTGACGTGTGGTATTTTCATTAGCCATTGCATAATAGTGTTCTGCCTGAGAGTGAAACTGCAAATTGATATGCTTAGCCTTCGCTCTTTCATGGTAATGATCGATTAACCATTGTAAAATATGAACGATATCAATCACTTCCAGTGATAAATTCATTTTACCCGATTCAATCTCATTGACTTCTAATAGATTTAAAATTAACTCAAACATCTGCCGTGAACTGATAAGAATGCGATCAAGCACTTCAAGAATTTCTGCTTTAGGCATGTCATCCAAATCACTTTGAATCATCTCAGCATAGCCTCGAATCGCTGATAAGGGATTTTTCAAATCATGCACGGCAATGCTTAAAAATTGATTTTTTTGTTGCAATGCTTGGGTACGATCGGCGACTTTTTTCTCTAAACTGGCGTAAAATTGCGTCAATTCTTTTTCGTGAAAATAGCGACGAATCGCTTCCGTAACGGTCAAATTGAGATCTGTGGAATCCCAAGGTTTGGCAATGTAACGATAAAGGTTAGCACTGTTGACTGCTTTTCCAATCGTATCCGCCTCTGCTTGTCCCGTTAACAAAATTTTCAATGTCTTAGGCACAAGCGCATGAATCTGTGTTAGCAATTCATCCCCTTTCATCCCTTGCATCAGTTGATCAGAAATGACAAGCGGCAAATCAATCCCCTCTTCTAATAAGTCTTCAATAATTTCCAAAGCCTCTTTGCCATCTTCGGCCGTCTCAATTTGATAGTCTTTTCCAAATTGATGTTTCAGTTGTTGTTTGAGACTCACAAGCAACATTTGTTCATCATCAACGCATAAAATAACGGGTTTGTTCATAAGGGTTATCAGTTTATCACGATACCTAAACACTTTAAGGAACATATATAAGCTAACATTATATATTATTAATATTATCTTGATAATTTGAGAAGGGCTGATAGGAAGCCGATTTTGATAACCCTTTGTGTTCCTTTGTGTTTTGGGGTGTAAAAAAAAGACATGAACTATAGAGCAAATTAACGGCTATCAAAAAATGGGACAAAGTTAGACTTTCTTGTACAATTTGTCCCATAAATTTTGAGGACTTGAAAATCTAACTAAGTCACCCTATAATGACTGATGAGTCAGGTTGACTCATAACGAGAAAGGTTTTCTCGTACCTGGTATTGAGAAGTGAAGATTGGTAAATTGGTGTTCAAGCCTCGGCTTGGAGGCTAATTTGACCCCAAAGGGACTGTCTTCAATTCGTACAGTACATGGTTGCATGAGACCGTCAGAACGGGACTAATGCCAACGGTTGGGACTGCTCAACCAGGACTCTAGTTGCATATCGAAGGAGTTATCAACAGAGAGCGAATTACCTAAAAATGTCCAACTTTGTCTAACTTTTTAGGAGCAGGTGTCACTATGAAATAACGCAATTAAGAGCGTTTTAAGCCACTTCATTTCACTTTTACATGCTTGATTATATCTACCCTTAATTGCACGCAATTTAGAGCGTGTTAAATTTGCAGCCTAAAATGGCCTACAGACAACGATATCAAGTTATTTTATTTATTAATACATTTAATAATTTTTTAAATGCAATACGGCGAAATTGGAAGCGTTTAAATACACGTTATAATACGTTATAATATGACGTATAAGCAATTTATTAAATTAGGTAATACCCCCCCCTATCAAAAAAATGTGCAGCTGAATGCACATTCAGCATTTAAGGGCCTATTTGAGGCTAATTTCAAAACAGTGTATTTAAAATAAAAAAGTCAAAACGCCCTATTTACATCCTGACAAATCACCTTTTTTCCAATATCCTTTAAGAGTCGTTGAGAAAGTATACTTTTTATTAAAGGGTAATGGGAGAGGTTGGTGCCGCAAATTACTACGCCTGAAAAAATTAACCCTCCAAAAACCAATATTTTATAATATATAATAATATACCAATTTATGTCATGCTTAGAATGATTTTCTCAATTTTGACACACCCCTAAACTTTGCAGCTATCCGTTTTGTTTAACCTATAGATTTTAAGAACAGTAAAACTCAAAACGGGCATGAACAGTGTTTCACGCTAAAGTTTTTGCGCACTAAAACTTTTGCCTGAAAAAGAAAACTGATAGGTGGTAAGTCCTATGTTGTCATTAAAATCATTAAAATAAATTGGGAACGAAAATCAGGCCGCAAAATAAATTGGGAACGATAATGATTTGTACTTAGCGTAGCACACCGAAGGTTCATTCAATTGGGAAACGCTATAGTAGAGACGCGATGCCTCGCGTCTCTTAAGTATCGCGTCTCTACATTTGGTGTTTTTGAGACGCGAGGCATAAGAGACACGAAGCCTAAAAGACGCGAGGGATAAGAGACACGAAGCCTAAAAGACGCGAGGCATACGCAAGGCATAAGAGACACGAAGCCTAAAAGACACGAGGGATAAGAGACGCGAGGCATCGCGTCTCTACATCTTATGCCATACTGGTAAAACCGGTTTTTGAGGATAATTTTCAATTTCAACAAAAGCCGTACCGGTTTTTACCCCTTTATCGGTACGCAGTGGCAGTTTGTATCCATTACTGGCTTCGGCTAATTCTGATAGGATGATTTCTGCCTTGACATGCCCATAATCATCATCAAAAAAGAAATCCTTATTCACCACTTTGATTTCAATAATCACTTTATCAGAAGGTTTTGCACTGAAATCGGCACTGATGCCAATCACATCGGTTGACGTATGCGGTTCTGCATTAACTTGGTTGTTTTTAATCACCTCTCTGGCATTCAATAAAACGGTAACTGTATTATTCTTGTCGTTTATATCTTCCCACTGAATATGGGCTAATTTCAAGTGCAATTTATTCAGCATGATGCCCGAAGTGGTTTCTAAATAGACTTTGTAATCATGAATCTCTTTTTTCATGGTTTTCAAAGGGGCTTTTTGCAGATACTGATTAATATACTTGATATCCAAGTGTGTTCTAACCTTCTCATACAAGATTTCATCTTGTCTTTCATAGATATCATGTTGCCAAGCCGCGACTTTAGATTGATGCTGAGGGGTTTTCAAATCTCCAGGTAGTTGGGCGTAATCCTTTAAGGATTCACTAGCTTGCTCCAATTGTTTAATTGTTAGTGCTAAGCTGACTTGTTTTTCTAATCTTTGCATCAGCATCGTTTTAAAAGTCTCTTTTAAGCGATTTAAACGCTTATCCGGAGGGTGACGACTCAGTAGTAGACCAGCAGGAAACAAATTTTCAGATTGCATTATCTGATCAATTTGAACAAGAAACTGTTCCCAATCTTGTTGATCCTTTAAGTAGGCTAACTGGTCAGATATTTGTTGTTCTAATGCCATCCTTTCTTGACGCAGACTTTCTGTTTCTGCCTCAGGTTCGTATGGTAACTCGCGTAATACGTCTAACAATTCACTTAGCCGTTTTGGATTTTGCAAGTCCTTTTGTACGACAAAGGCAATTTTACGCATTGTATCTTCATATTGCCGCCGAGCTAACTGGATTTGAGAACGCAGTTTGATATCCTGTGCCGCTTTAGCATGTTGCCCATAAGGATAATATTTTAAGTACGCTTGCGCTGGCGAAAGCGCAGCGGATAAATTCACTGCCAAAGCTTCTTCAACGGGTCCCCATAAAAAGGTTTCTCGGTGGTTTTGTACATCCGTTAAGAATTTTTTAGCTTCAGAATAACTGAGAAAAGCATGGGAAATCATATGCCGATAATAAGGGGCAGCAATATAGCTTGTTAGCCATTTTTCGGCCTGTTCCAGTTGTTGATGCGTGGTGTCTTCATTATTAAACGCGACGACATGTTGTTGATAAGACTTTAAATCAAAAGTGGTTTCAGCAATTAGCCAAAATACGATTAACCCCAAAACCGTATATAAAATACGTGACGTTTTTGCTTTTTGACAGACTTGTAATAACCTTTTGATTTGTTTCGCTTCTTTAGACGCTTTAGGAAAGCGATTCAATAAATCTAAACCCGTTTCTTTACAGCGGGGAAAAATGATTGAATGGCTTTGTTCTTGATAATTTTGTAAATCAATCGCATCGCGCTGTTGGGCGATCCAAATAAAGGCATCTTCTAAACCAAACGCATTTAAAGGATTCACTTGTTTAGGGCGTTCTATTTTGCCCTGTTCAACCGATATACATTCACAGGCGCCTAAAGCACTGACGGGAAAGACTTTAAAATTGCCCTCGGTTACAGAATAACGCAAGACATCTTCCAATCCTTTATGCGGTGGCGGATGGCTGGCCTTCATAAACTCTTCTAATTTACGTTGCTCTGTCGCGGGGGTGAGATAATCAATATCACTATAGCGATCCCATTTTGTGAGTACCAAAGCGATGGGCACATCTAATGCTGCACACGTTTGATTTTCGCAACGCAATAAACTAAAAGCTTGTCGCAAAGGATATAAATCGGTATAACTGTGATCATCACAGTCTTTTTCGTTTTGAAAATGCAGCCATTTATCCCGAAAAGGGGCTTCAGCCAATACGACAATCCCATCCATATCACTAATTTTTTTCCGCATATCTTTCGCCAACCGATCACGACTGATTTTGGGATTAATCAATTCTCCAGAATAATCGGTTAATTCAACACGGAAAGTTTGATGGGTTGATGCGGTAAAATCATATTCAAAAGTAAACTGTTCATCATTGCTAGGATTAGGGGCCGGCAATTGTAGCGCTGACAAATTCTCAATGGCTTGAGTCATCCACTCTTTATTACGACCTAGTTTCATTAAATAATGATTTGGCTTGCCTACATGATGTTTAGGCATGGCCACTTCCAAGGCTCGCCAAATGCAGCTATAACCCAAAGCATGGGGATAACGTGGCATTGCTAAGGATGCTAACAAACACGTCTTACCGGATGAAGATAAACCATATAAGGCGAAACGATAGACTTTTTTAGATTTTTTCATAAAACCAAATCCAAATTCCCTTTAAAAAATGGGGGGTAAAAATAATTGAAATGACAGGCAGGACGAATTGGGGAAGGAAATTATGAAGGAAAGGGAATTAAAATGGAAGGGATTAGGGGTTATTGTTCATTAGTTCAATTTATTAAGTACAACAAATGACATGAAGTACAACGAATGATATCAAGTATGAGGGGTGGATAAATGAATTAGGACATGAGTACAACGATAGGCAGTGGCGGAACGCATAAGACGGGCCGATAAACGAAACGAATTAAGACATGAGTACATACAAATGAGGGGCCGATAAACAGATTATAGATATGAGTACCACAGGGGCCGATAAACGAATTAGGACATGAGTACAATAAATGACGGGCAGATAAACGAATTATAACCAAAAAAACGTGTGTTATCATTAATCAAGGATCGTTAAGCTTTATTCGTTTATCGGCCTGTAATAGGCGTTCCACCACGGCGTATCGTTGTACTCTTATTATTATCATTATTAAAAAAATTGACCGAATTAAAAAAGCCCCAAGGCTAATTAAGCTTTGGGGCCTTTTAAATACAATGTGTTTCAATGTGTTATAAATATTCACATTTTATTTATAATTAAATGATTGGTGCCGAGGAAAGGACTTGAACCTTCACGGGGTTACCCCCACTAGCACCTGAAGCTAGCGCGTCTACCAATTCCGCCACCTCGGCATTGAGAAGGGGGCATTTTACCTTTATGAAAAAAAATAGTCAATGCGTTTGTCAAAAAAGTTTCAACACTCCAATCCACCTTTGCCTGTACAAATAGATTGACAATTGATAACTGATAACTGATAACTGATAACTGATAACTGATGACTATAGAGACTGTATTGCCTTGGCATGATTCATTATGGCAAAAAATGCAGCATCGCTGGCAAGCTGATCGCTTGCCACATGCTTTATTATTGGTGGGCCCTAAAGGTATGGGTAAGGCCTTGTTTGCAAAACGTTTAGCAGATACGTTGTTGTGTGAACAGCCTAATGCGACTAAAAAACAGGCCTGTGGGCTGTGTAAATCATGCCATGTACAATTGGCTAAAACGCATCCTGATTTTTTAGAGGTGCAACCTGTTGAACCAGGGAAACAAATTTCAATTGAAAAAATAAGGAATTTGATTCATTTTTGTGAATTGACGGCTCATTACGGCCGTTATCAAATTATTATTATTAATCCGGCTGAGGCGATGAATCGTAATGCGGCTAATAGTTTGTTAAAGTTATTGGAAGAGCCGCCTCCTAAAACTTTGATAATGCTTGTCAGTCATCAACATAACACTTTATCCGCTACGATTCGTAGTCGTTGTCAGCGAATTGATTTTAGTCGTCCAGATCGTCAATTAATACAAACTTGGCTGAGTCGTCAATTAAAAAATTCAACAATACAACAGATTCAATTGTTACTCGATTTGTCAGGCCAAGCGCCTCTTGCCGCACTCGCTTTAGCCGAAACCGATGCGATGACAAAGCGACAGGCGTTATTTAATAGCTTGATACAATTGCCAGAGGGTAAACATGATCCTATTCGGGTTGCTGAACAATGGGATAAACTAGAAGCGATACCGGTTTTACATTGGATGCTCAGTTGGACAATGGATATTATCCGCTATACGATTACGGGGCAAACGCAATACATTGTCAATCAGGATCATCAAAAAACGATACAACACTTCGCGAACCAAGTGGATTTGCACAGTTTGTTTAAACTGTTAGAATTGCAACAAGAGGCGATTAGGCTAGTGACGGGCAATGCTAATGTTAAAGCACAAAGCTTGTTGGAATCTATTGCTATTTTTTGGATTGAACTGACAACTCAAAATAGGAGAAGGCTATTATGAAACGTATGGGTGGTATGAGAGGCGGGCGGATGATTAAGCTGAACTTCGCCGATGAGGATACATTATATAAGTCTTATTTACCCTTTCTTAAAAATGGCGGTTTGTTTTATTCTACAGAAAAAGCTTACAAATTGGGCGAAGAAGTGGTGTTATTGTTGACTTTGTTGGATGATGGGGAAAAAATTCCGATGGCGGGTAAAGTGGTTTGGATTAATCCTAAAGGGGCTCAAGGGGGAAGGCCGGCTGGTATTGGTATACATTTTAATAATGATGAAAAGGGTATGGCGACAGAGACCCGAAATAAAATCGAAAGGTCGTTAGCGAATAGGCTTAAATCGGATAAAAAGACTTATACCATGTAACTTATTTCAAATCCGACTGTGGTGGGCAACAATTTTTGCCGGCCCCCTACAAGATGTCATTTTTGATCAAACAAAATCCATCTCATTCCTATTTTTCAAAGCGATAGTACGTTGAAACTTCATTCGCGAAGTTAATTAGGAAATAAACGAATAAGCCGAGATAGCGTTAAGAAACGTTCCAAGAATCCATCACGTTCCTTCTCAAGGCATGAATCTCAATTGGAACTCAACTTAAAGGCGAGCAGTAGAACAAAACACCCCAACACCCCAACACCCCAAGCCTCAAAATGAATACAATTGATAACGGATTTTCACTGATAACTGATAACTGATAACTGATAACTGAAATGTTAATTGATTCACACTGTCATTTGGATTTAATTAAAAATACAACGCCTGATACATTGGTTAATGCTGCTCACGCAGAAGGCGTTAGCCATTTTTTATGTGTCGCAATTGATTTGGCGCATTTTCCGACACTTTTAGCTATTGCTCAGCGCATTGAAAATGTATTTGCTTCAGTAGGCGTTCATCCAAATACGTCTTCGCAAGTTGTTGTTGATATGGAAAGACTCAGCACTTTGGCAGATGATCCCCATATCATTGCTATTGGTGAAACGGGGTTGGATTATTTTCGCAGTCAAGGTGATTTGACTTGGCAACAACAGCGTTTTCGTACTCATATTCAAGCGGCTAAAGAAATGGGTAAGCCTTTGATTATTCATAGCCGCGATGCGGCTGATGATACGTTACGCATTTTGCGTGAAGAAAACGCGGCGACTGTGGGCGGGATCATGCACTGTTTTGTGGATGATTGGGATACCGCTCAACACGCTTTGGATATGGGATTTTATATTTCCTTTTCGGGTATCGTTACTTTTAAAAATGCGAAACAGGTGCAGGCGGTGGCTAAACAAGTGCCTTTAGATCGTCTGCTCGTTGAAACCGATGCGCCTTATTTAGCCCCAGTACCTTATCGCGGTAAAACCAATCAACCGGCTTATGTTAGACATGTTGCTGAATTTATTGCCGATTTACGAGAGAAACCTTTCGAGACAATCGCTCAAGCAACAACAGAGAATTTTTTTCGGTTGTTCGGTCAGAAAAAATAACGCACGCAAAAGACGCAAAAATGCAAGATTTCTTACCGAGCATCTTTAGCATCTTTAGCGTCTTTAGCGTCTTTTGCGTCTTTTGCGTCTTTTGCGTCTTTTGCGTTTATTTTTCTTTCAATCAATGTGCCAATAGAAGTGCTTAAAGTTAAAAGTTAAAACCTGTCAGGTTTGTCGTTTATTATTAGTCATTCAAGGAAAACATCATGCGTATTTTAATTATCAGTCTTGCATTATTCTTGTTATCCGCCTGTCTTGGGGATCAAACCGATCAGCGTGCCGCGCCCATAAAAATAAAGTTTTCCCATGTTGTCGCGGAAAGTACGCCTAAAGGGATTGGGGCTAAAATGTTTCAACAGCGTGTTGAGGAACGTCTAGCTGGAAAAGTGGTGGTAGAAGTCTATCCTAATTCTCAGTTGTATGATGACAACAAAGTGATGGAGGCCCTATTATTAGGCGATGTGCAGTTAGCGGCACCCTCGTTAGCGAAGTTTGGTAAATACACTAAAAAACTGCAAGTCTTTGATTTACCGTTTCTATTTGATAATCTTGAGGCTGTCAATCGTTTCCAAACTGGGCCGATGGGCCAAAAATTACTGTCTTCGATGACACGATCAGGTTATTTAGGGCTGGCATACTGGCATAATGGTATGAAACAATTATCGGCTAATCAACCCTTGCGCGTACCTGCTGATGCGAAAGGCTTGAAATTCCGTATTCAACAATCTCATGTCTTGCAAGCTCAATTTGAAATGCTAGGTGCCAGTCCACAAAAGTTAGCCTTTGCTGAAGTGTATAATGCTTTGCAAACAGGCGTTGTTGATGGACAAGAGAATACTTGGTCAAATATTGAGTCTAAAAAGTTCTATGAAGTGCAACCACATTTCTCAGAAACCGATCATGGCGTGTTAGATTATTTAGTGGTAACCAATGCCGCATTCTGGAAGAGTTTGCCTGAGGATATCCGTACTGAATTAGAACAGATTCTAGCTGAAGTGAGCCTTGAAGTGAATCGACTCGCACAGGAATTGGCCATGGTAAGTCGTCAAAGCGTCATTGATTTTGCAAAGGAAACGGGTAAAACAGAAATCTTGACTTTAAGTCAAGCCGAATTGGCCCTATGGCGTAAAGCAATGCAACCTGTTTGGAAACAATTTGAAGCGGAAATCGGGCAAGAAGTGATTGAAGCGGCTATTGCCGCGAATAGAAGATAGAACGCGAAATAATTTCAAAAAGGGTGGCATTTTTAATCTCACGCAAAGGCGCAAAGCAAAGTAGAGACGCACGGCCGTGCGTCTCTACTTACTTACGGCCGTGCGTCTCTACTTGGCTTTTAAAATAATTATCTGAATATCTATATATCAACTACCCACTTACTGTTTTGGCATTTATGCACCGATATGGCTTTAGATGTGATACACTTCACAAATTGAACTGATTTTGCTGCACACATTCCACTGATATCCAATTATGTCTTTTAACACTATAGAAGAAATTATCGCCGATATTCGCCAAGGTAAAATGGTCATCTTGATGGATGATGAAGATCGTGAAAATGAAGGCGATCTCATTATGGCCGCTGAAAAAATACGGGCTGAAGATGTGAATTTTATGGCCCGTTATGGGCGTGGCTTGATTTGTTTGACATTAACCCATGAACGTTGTAAGCAATTGCAATTACCCTTGATGGTGAGCGATAATAACACACCTTATGGTACTAATTTTACCGTGTCGATTGAAGCGGCTAAAGGTGTCACAACCGGAATTTCTGCCGCTGATAGAGCGATAACGATTCGCGCCGCAGTGGCTCCAGATGCCAAACCTTCAGATCTGCTACAACCGGGCCATATTTTTCCCTTGATGTCGCAACCAGGCGGGGTACTGAGACGCGCAGGACATACAGAGGCAGGGTGTGATTTAGGCCGTTTAGCCGGTTTAGAATCGGCCGCCGTGCTCGTAGAAATCCTGAACGAAGATGGTACGATGGCACGTCGCCCAGATTTAGAACTCTTTGCCGAACAACATCAGTTAAAAATTGGAACCATTGCCGATTTAATCCGTTTTCGGGTAGAGCATGAAAAAACGGTAGAACGAGTAGCGACTTGCCATTGGCCAACTGAATTTGGTGACTTTCAGCTAATCGCGTATCAAGATACGATTGATGATGTTGTCCATTTTGCATTGATTAAGGGTGAAATATCCGCCAATGAACCCGTTTTGGTACGGGTGCATATTCATAATGTCTTATGTGATTTGACCGCAAGTGTGCGAGAGGCCTGTGGCTGGCCATTGCGTGATGCGATGATGCGCGTTGCTCAAGAGGAATGTGGCGTTATCGTCATCTTGCACCAACAAGATGATCATAAAATGCTGATAAATCGGATTCGCTATTGTTGTCGTCAAGATGAAGGCGAAGACTTACCGGCACAAGCCTCAACACATGATTTACGCACTCATGGATTAGGGGCGCAAATCTTGTCAGATTTAGGAATCGGTAAAATGCGTGTTCTCAGTGCGCCGAAAAAGATGCACGCCCTTTCCGGTTTTGGGCTAGAAGTTGTTGATTATGTTCAACATGATAGTCAAAAAAAATAGGCCATTATTAGCAATCGCTGAAAGCTGATTTTAAAATTTAAGAATAGAATGCTGATGATCAACTGATTAAACATGATTCTGATTTAAAATCAGCGTTTCACGCTCAAGTTTCGCTCCGCGAAACTTTAGCGTGGCGTCATGACAAGAAGCTAAATCAGCATTCTATCATATCACCCACATTGCCTTACTACCTTAATAAATAATGCCAGCAAAACAACAATTTTCTCCCAAAGCCCGTCGCGCAGCGCGTCAACGGGTATTACAAGCCTTATATCAATGGCAATTGACGGCACAAGCTATTGAAATCATTGAGTCACAATTTTTAGTTGAAATGAATGGAATTGACTCACCATTTTCAGATGAAGAACAGGATATAAATCAAGCCGATATTCCCTATTTTAAACGCTTGTTAAATGGTATTTCCCAACAAGCCACGCAATTGGATCAAGTGTTTAAACAATTTCTGGATCGCGATATCAGCGCACTTGATCCAATTGAACTCGCGATTTTGCGAATAGGTAGCTACGAATTGAATTATTGTCCAGATGTTCCTTTTAAGGTAGCGATTAACGAATCCGTAGAATTAGCCAAAAAATTTGGTGCGGAACAAAGTCACAAGTATGTCAACGGTATTTTAGATAAACTCGCACAACACAAACAGGCCAAATCGTTCACTCGTTCCAACAAATCAGTACAACTTAATGGTTAATGGTTAATTGCCATAGTAAAACTCTTTGATATAACCCCGTCAGAACGAGAGGGTTTAAACCCGTAAGGGTTTTGGGATTGACGCTTATGGGCCCCCGCCATAAGAACTTTTGACTCAAATCCGAAACGCGCCCGTTTGAAATATAGAACGCTGATTATTGTCCGGAAAAACACCTATTTTTATTTTAACCCGTTGATCACAATACCTATTTTTAAGTTTTCATTCAGATGATACAGAATGTACTTGAAAAGGGTGAAAATAATTGTGAAAATCCGTTTTATTTGAGCTTTGCAGACCGAAGGATCGTCAAACTTTGCTCTTCGCTAGGCGAGATTAACTTCGGATCGAAGCGAAACTTGATTATCCCTTATACTATCAGTATATGAATATCATACGTTTTATTTTGTTCGCTTTAGCCGCTTTGATACTTTGGCGTTTTGTCCGCCAATGGTACCAAGATTTAAGGCAACAAGATCAGATAGATAATGAAACACCAAAGCCACCGAAAACCCTACCGCATGGCATGATGGTGCGTTGTGATTATTGTGGCCTATATCTTCCCAAAGAAGAGGCCATCAATTTAGAAGAACAGGTATATTGTTGTGATGCCCATAAACAGGCCGCTGAACAAAAATCAAATGTTCAATTGTAGTTAAAACGCGAACCTCGAAGGGGTTAGCCCCCCTTTTTCAAAGTGAAATTGGGGAATTTCATGCGCTAATTTCTTCTGATTGTAACGGAGGGGACATCAGAAATAATGGGGCTTTTCCATTATTTAGAAAGGGCGAACACTTTTGGCTCGCCTCTACACCAAATCTGGCCTCCCCAAAATCCGTTATAATCAGAACTTATTAAAATTAAAATGGAAAACGTTAACATACAAAAATATTGCCTTGATGCGTATAGGGTTAGCCCCTTTTTTAGGAGGTGGGGGGATTTTACTGATGCTTGAACATACTGATATGACACCAACTGTTGTTCAAGCTGAGTTTGGCACTGCAACGTCCAATTGGAAAGCCCTATCTTTGTTCAACCTTTATCGCCTGATTATCTCGACTGTCTTAATCAGTTCTGTTCTGACTAATATTTTCCCCCTTTTTTTAGGCCTATTTGATGCTCGCCTGTTTTTAATAACAGGCTGGCTGTATTCAAGTTTTGCCCTCTTCAGCATTTTTATGATTGAGCGTCGGTGGCCGTCTTTTCATATCCAAGTCTTTGGACAAGTTTTGCTTGATATTCTTGCCATCACACTCTTAATGCATGCCAGCGGTGGCGTGAATAGTGGCTTAGGTATGTTACTTGTCGCAACGATTGCAGGCAGCAGTTTACTCACAGAAGGGCGAACCGCTTTTTTCTTCGCAGCGATTGCCAGTTTATCTGTACTCATTCAAGTCACCTTAGTGGATATTTATTATTGGTTTGCCTATACCGGTTATAGCCACGCGGGCATGTTGGGGATTAGCTTTTTTGCAACGGCATTTTTAGCGCATACCTTAGCACGAAGAGCAAGAGCCAGTGAAGCACTGGCTAATCAGCGCGGTGTCGATGTACAGTTTTTAGCACAACTGAATGCCCAAATCGTGCAAGGCATCCACTCTGGCATTGTCGTTATTGATATCGTCGGTAGAATTCGTTTGTTTAATGAAGCCGCGCAACGTTTGCTAGGTTTAAATGAACAACCTAATGGACGGCCTTTAATTTCAATAACCCCTGAATTAACTGAGCATTTATTCAATTGGCAAAAAAGTGGTCAAACCACCTCTCCCTTGTTTCGTCCCACAAATGGGGAAGTCGATATCATAGCGACTTTTAGGGAATTAAAGCGAGGAAAGGGCGTTAATGTATTGATTATGCTAGAAGATGCCACGCTCACAGCCCAACGTGCTGCCCAACTCAAATTAGCCTCATTAGGCCGCTTAACTGCCAGCATTGCCCATGAAATACGCAATCCGCTAGGCGCGATCAGTCATGCATCTCAGTTACTCGCAGAATTACCACAGATTTCTCAAGATAATGTTCGTTTAACTCGAATTATTGTGAAGCATTGTGAGCGCGTCAATACAATTATCGAAAATGTTTTGCAACTCAGTCGGCGTGAGCCTGCCAATACGCAATATTTTGATTTGCTCACTTGGCTACAATCTTACGTAAATGAATTTACAATTCACCAACATTTAAACACGTCTGATATTGTTTTATACACCCATCACAGCACATTAATGGTTTATTTTGATCCAGAACAACTCTATCAAGTACTTAACAATTTATGTGAAAATGGGTTGCGTTATAGTCAAGGTAGGCCTTTACTCGAATTAACCATTGATATCAGCACGGACACTGGCAGGCCTTATCTTGATGTGCGCGATCAGGGGGGAGGGATGACAGAAAACGTTAAAAATCAGATATTTGAACCTTTTTTCACCACACAATCTAAAGGGACGGGATTGGGATTATATCTAGCGAAAGAAATTTGCGAAGCGAATCAAGCCGCCCTACATTTGTATTCTAATTCAAACACAGGTTGTTGTTTTCGGATCCTATTTTTCAGTGTTCAGTCGGGTGGGTAACGTGTTGCCCACCATTTCCCTAGAGCACTGATAACTGATAACTGATAACTGATAACTGATAATGAACCCATCTTGCTTAGTTGTAGACGACGAACCTGATATTCTTGAGTTATTAGTCATGACTTTACAACCCATGAATATCGACTGTTATACCGCACAAAATCTGGCGCAAGCTCAAACATACCTACAATCTCAAGAGTTTGATTTATGTTTAACCGATATGCGCTTACCAGATGGCAATGGCCTTGATCTCGTTGAAACCATTAGCCAAAACCATTCTCAAATGCCAGTGGCCGTCATTACAGCTTTTGGTAGTATTGAAACCGCTGTTCAAGCACTGAAAGTGGGTGCCTTTGATTTTATTTCTAAACCGCTCAAAATAACGCAATTACGCAATATCGTTACCAGCGCACTACAATTGTCTAAACAGCAGCAAACCGTTGTAGCTAAAAAGGAAACGATACCCAATCAGCAAATCTTAGCAGATGATGAGCTACTCTCAAATTTGATTGGGCACTCAGAGGCGATGCAAACGCTTCGTGCTAAAGTCAAAAAATTAGCCCGTAGCCAAGCACCCATTTATATCAAAGGTGAATCAGGAACCGGTAAAGAAGTCGTCGCCCGCATGCTCCATGCTTTAGGGGCACGCGCTAACAAATCTTTTGTGCCCGTTAATTGTGGTGCGATACCAACAGAACTCATGGAAAGCGAATTTTTTGGCCATAGAAAAGGGAGTTTTTCTGGCGCTTATAATGATAAAGAAGGCCTCTTTCAAACTGCTAATGGAGGAACATTATTTCTTGATGAAATCGCTGATTTACCCTTATCTATGCAAGTTAAGCTACTGCGAGCGATTCAGGCAAAACAAATACGGCCTGTCGGTGCCCAAAAAGAAATACCGGTTGATGTGCGTATTCTCAGTGCCACGCATCGCGATTTAAGCCTATTAGTCAAAAAAAATCAGTTTAGACATGACTTGTTTTATCGTATCAATGTGATTGAATTTTATATTCCCCCATTGCGTGAACGTCCTGAAGATATTCCCGCTTTAGCAGACCATATTTTAAAACGTTTTATTCCAAACAGAGCAATAAATAAAAACAACTCTATTGAACAACCACATATATCAGAACGGGCGATGAATGCTTTAAACGACTATCTTTTTCCTGGTAATGTGCGGGAGTTAGAAAATATTATAGAACGTGCCATGACGCTTTGTGAAAACAATATCATTAAACCTGAAGACTTACAATTGCCCGCTCACGTAGAAATCCAGAACTCAGGTACACTTGATCCCTTGCTTGAAGATGTCGAAAAAGAAACGATTTTGAATGCTTTAGAACAAACTCAAGGCAATAGAAAAGAAGCGGCTAAATTGCTAGGTATTGGTCTCGGCGCTTTACGCTATCGTTTACACAAATTCCATGTGTTTGGTTAATGTAAGGAAGGATAGGGATAGGAAAGGCTTTCAGCTCGCCGCCCGCAGATAACTCCCTACCCTTTTCCCCAATACTATATATTTTCACATTGATAACGCCAAGAATCTCAATCTCTGTAAATCCAATTAGATATAGCGTTTCCCGATTGCATGAAGTACAAAATCAACCTTCCGTTTTTTGTAGGGTGGGTAGAGCGGAGCGCAGCGGAGCGAGCCGAAGGCCAGCGAAGCTAAACCCACCATTTCCGAGAGGTGGGTTTCCTACGCTCCTACCCACCCTACAGTTAGGCGATAGCGGGAAATATACCCGTTTTGAAACCCATTTTGGAACGACAATAATTTGTACTTCATTCAATCGGGAAACGCTATAGCGTTTTTGGATAGCAAAATTGTTAAGGAAAAAACAAAAAAATAACGCAAAACGCACTAGATATTTTTAAGGCCAGCGGACTGAAGCGTCTTTAGCGTCAAAGCGCGTTTATTGTTCCTGTTTTATTTCCATTTACGTTACATTTAACCTATCTCACGCTTTTCGCTGCTGCGCAAAGTTTTAAGATTAATTGGCTTAGCGTTCTTGGCGGCTTTGCGTGAGAATGAATATAAGAAAATAGAAAGAGCTGTTCAAATAGACAACTGCTGAAAACTATTGGCTATAAAAAACGGGCCTGTTGGAACCTTTCAATGGACTGGCACAATATATTTATAGATATTCTTCTTGACTTTGTTATCTAAGTCTTTTTTCAACAATGCCCGCAAAGTGCCTTCGTTATCAGGGTAATCTTCAAGCGTTTTGCCCAGCATTTCCACTAATGGAATTTGTTCCATTGGGTGCATCAGTGTTTAGCACTACCTTGTTAGCCCAACTCACACCTTCAAGACTAGGCGTCATTTTGGAAAAGTTCTTTACCGCTGCAATTCTGACTTTAGGTGAGGTTTCAGCTTCATAATGGGTTGTCAACATATCGACAGCACGAGGAGCTTCAATATGACGTAAAGCACTATACGCTGAGGCACGGACTTTTTCATTTTCAGCGGTAATAATAAGGTTCAAATGTGGCTGGGAACACACCGGTTAAATCTTTGGTGATTTGACGAATCTGACTTTTCGTGTCAGTTTCAGCCCACTTGTAAGTCCCAGACAATGAATTGACACTTTCTTGATGTTCTAAAGCTAAAAACCAAGGGCCCTCTATCGGGGTTGTCACCGTTATCAAGCTCTCTTCAATACGGGTTTGCGATTTAGAGAGTGCCTGATTAATCTCGTATTTGGCCGCTCGCGTAGAAAGATAATCTCGTTCATGTTCATCTAGCACCGCACGAATATCAGCGCATTTGGCAACCACCCCCCCAATTATTTTACGTCCATGCGAAATAAAAGCAGCCGTTTGTTTGAGTTCTTCCACCGAAGTATATTGCATACGGTTGACAGATAATCCTTTATCTTTGCAGTCAAAAAACGCAAAAGGTTTTAATTTGCCCGTTTGTTCATTAAAGTGGGTAGGTGAAAAAATTAACCTGACAAGACATTCTTCATCTTGTACTATTCCTGGGGAATATGGACTGACAGAATGCTGTTCACAAGTACAATGAGGGAATTGAAGACAAAGTGCTTTACACCTATTGTGTTGATTTGCGATTTTTTGGCAATTCATTTTGTTAGCCTTTGGCAAGAGGTTCCAGTATTTTTAATAAATCAGAGGGTAATTCATCACCTACCAGAATGCTATCTTCACCGGCTTCATGACCTTCAGCGTCTTCAGCATAACACCAAAAAGTCCCATCACCTTCAAAGCCTATTTCTACATAAATACCTTGATTATCCCAATACAGTCCAATGATGCCCGAACCAGCAATCATGGGTTCTGGAAGTGGCATCATTTTAGGCAATGTTTTAACAAATAGGATAGTCTCGTTGACTGTTTTTTCAAAAGGAGCAACGCCACCATAGCCATCCCAATCCTCTTTTAAATTTAAGTAATCAAGGAGTTGTTCGATTAATTTGTCCAACTCCTCTGTTTTATCAATCTTGTCAATTGAGATAGGAAGTGAACCAAAGCTGGCTTGGGCGCATTCCCAAAAAAAAGGGTCATTATCAATCTCAATCAGGCCTTCGCAAAATAAATTTTGCACGGAAAGAGCTTCGATGCAAAATAAATTTTGCACTCCATGCCGAAGCAAAATAAATTTGGTTTGAAAATCGGGCCTTCAAGATTTATCTTGATAAACAATACCTCGTGTACATTCATTCTCACGGCACTGTTGTTAAATACAACTCAACCAAGAAATGACCCTTTTTTTAGAAATGCGCCCATTCAAAAATATAAAGGGGCAACCACAAGGGATTGCCCCTACAATCCGATTTTTTAAACCGTCTTCCTTTCTAAGCGTCGGTAGGTAATGGCTTCTGTTAAATGGGACGTTTGGATATCGTCAATGCCTGATAAGTCTGCAATGGTGCGGGCGACTTTTAAAATGCGATGCCAAGCGCGTGCGGATAAACCGAGCTGTTCTATTGCGATGTCTAATAAACGTTCATCTGCTTCATTTAAACGACAATGCGTTTCGATCTCTGTGTTGCTTAATAGCCTGTTCGATTTCCCGCTGCGTTCTAATTGCCGTTCTCTGGCCGCTATGACGCGAGCGCGTACTTCGGCACTGGTTTCTCTGGCGCTGTCTTGACGGAGTTCTGAACGGGGTTGGTTGGGCACTTCTATATGTAAGTCAATTCTGTCTAGTAAGGGGCCTGAGATTCTGCTTCGATAGCGACGGATTTGTTGTGGGTTACATTGACAACGGTTGTTGTAGTCACCCAAGTAGCCACAGGGGCAGGGGTTCATGGCGGCAATGAGTTGGAAATTCGCTGGAAATTCGGCTTGCTGGGCGGCACGCGATATGGTGATATGCCCTGATTCTAGGGGTTCGCGTAGGACTTCTAAAACGCGCTTGTCAAATTCAGGTAGTTCGTCTAAGAATAATATACCGTTGTGTGCGAGTGATATTTCCCCTGGGCGCGGATTGCTGCCGCCACCGACTAAGGCTACGCCTGAGGCGGTATGGTGTGGAGCGCGAAAGGGGCGAATGCCCCATACGCTGCTATCAAAACCCCCTACGGTAATTGATGCAATCGTGGCGGTTTCTAAGGCTTCGTTTTCCATCATGGGGGGTAAAATGCCGGGAAGCCTACTGGCTAACATGGTTTTACCTGATCCAGGTGGCCCTAGCATGAGTAAGTTGTGTCCACCTGCGGCGGTAACTTCTAAGGCGCGTTTGGCTAGGTGTTGTCCGCGTACTTCGCTTAAATCGGCTATCTGCCTGGTGGTGGCAGGATCGGGGGGGTGATTCGTGCAGTAGGGGGTAATGGGCGTGATATTTTGTAAATGGGCGCAAATGTCAGAAAGGTGTTTGACGGGTAGGATGGATACACCACTTACCACGCTGGCTTCAGCGGCATTTTCAAAGGGTACAATCAGTTGTCGTCTGGCATTACGGGCTTCTAAGGCCATGGGCAATACACCGCGCACGGTACGCAATTCGCCATTTAAGGCTAATTCGCCAATAAATTCATAGTGCGATAAGCTGTCTACGGGAATTTGCTTTGAGGCTGCCAGTATGCCTAAGGCAATGGCGAGATCAAAGCGTCCGCCTTCTTTGGGTAAATCGGCGGGCGCAAGGTTAATCGTGATCCGCTGCTGCGGAAAGATAAATTGGGTGTTGAGCAGTGCGCTGCGAACACGTTCTTGGCTTTCTTTAACGGCTGTTTCTGGCAAACCGACAATTACTAATTTGTATTTGCTACCCGTCAAATGGACTTCAATGGTGACGGGTATGGCTTGAATGCCAACTTGAGCGCGGCTGTGAATAATGGCTAGAGAAGACAGGGGATTACTCACCTTGGTTGGGTTGAAGGGGTGAATTGGGTTGTTGAGCGGCCGCTTCAAGGGCGGCAACTTTAACTTCTAAAGTTTCTAAACGGGCACGAGTGCGTTCTAGCACGGCGCTTTGTACTTCAAATTCTTCCCGTGTGACTAAATTCATTTTGCGTAGCGCGGCATCTAAAGCAACCCGTAAATTTTTTTCTAAGTCTTGATGTAGACTTAATAGGCTTTTGGGCAGTACGTTTGTCGCTTGTTCAAAAAAAGTATTGAAATGTTCAGTTGTTGTCTTCATCAATTAAAATCTCCGTAGTTGATTAATTGTTAATGGTTAATGGTTATATTTCAAACGGGCGCGTTTCGGATTTGAGTCAAAAGTGGCTTATGCGGGGCCCATAAGCGTCAAACTCAAAACCCTTACAGGTTTAAACCCTCTCGTTCTGACAAATTGTGTCGTCGAATTTTGATTTTACAATTAACAATTAACAATTAATAATCAATAATTGCCGTAGTATTTTTCTCCGATTTTAACCCTTTCTCGCCCTTGTTCTTGACGCTTTTGGTTGACTTCACGTAGCGAATGGGCACAACCACAGTACTCTTGCTGATAAAAATGCTCTCGTTTGGCAAGTTCTATCATGCGTTGTGAGCCGCCTTTTTTACGCCAATTATAAGCCCAATAGGTTAAATCAGGATAGCCTTGAGCGGCGCGTAGGCCGCTGTCATTGACTTGTTGGATATCTTTCCAGCGAGATACACCCATTGAACTGGTGAAGATTTTAAAACCATTTTGGTGTGCATACAAGGCTGTGCGTTCAAAACGCATATCAAAACAAACGCTACACCGAGGGCCGCGTTCTGACTCAAATTCCATGCCTTTAGTACGTTCAAACCATTTGTCTATGTCGTAATCCGCATCAACAAAGGGTATATTATATTTTTCTGCAAAATGTTTATTTTCTTCTTTGCGTATTTCGTATTCTGTCAGTGGTTGAATATTGGGATTATAGAAAAAAAGGGTGTATTCAATGCCGGATTCTATCAAGGTTGCCATGATTTCTCCTGAGCAGGGCGCACAGCAGGAGTGTAGTAGAAGCGATTTTTCGCCATGAGGTGGCACAAGAGATGGGCGTTGTTGTTCAAACATTGTTAATTTTATCAGCTCAAATGTAATTGGCGCGTCATTTTACACTATCACTATTTTGGGACAACATTATTAATTAATGAATAACTGTGAATAAATAATGACAAGGGTTTGTATAATAGTACTTTGAATTATGAATCGAAGGGTAGCTTCGCTCAAATAAACGAATAATTATATCTTGTCGTTATATTAAATTATGGTGCTGCTCATGATATCACCGATTGTCACGATCTTATCCTTTATTATAAATAATCCTTGTAGTTATACTATATTGCCCTTTTCCATTGGCAAAGTATATTAGTATATAATAATACTTATAGTTTATGATTGTCTTGTCAAGGCTATCAGTTGTTATCACTTACCACCTATCACCGATGTTTTTTTTCAACACAGCACAGACTAGCACAGAGAATAAGTTTATGATTTTTAATGATATTGTGATAGACCAATACAGTCTAAATGTGTGTGTTTTAAAATTTGCAAACTGATAGGTGGTAAGGTTGTTATGATTTTCTTTTTTCAGCCCATCTGCGCCAACATTGTTATGAAATTTTATCAACATATTCGCACTAAACTGGCTTTTGGTTTTCTGCTCGTTACCTTAATTCCTGCCGTGACTATCGGTATCTATGCTATGCAAAGCTCTATTGATGCTCTGCGTGAGCGAGAATTAAATATTCAGGCTAGTATGGTTAAAACGCTTAAGCATGATATTGAAGCCTTTTTGGCTTCTACCCGAAACGATCTGATTTTTCTGAGTCAGTCACAACCCTTAAAACGTTATTTAAATCAGCGTTATCAATCTAAGGATTTAGATGCTTTGGAATTGGCGCTGCAATCGGTAGAACAGGAATTTTTAGCCTTTTCGCGTAGTCGGGGTATTTATTATCAAGTCCGTTATTTAGATGAAAACGGGCAAGAAATTGTACGTCTTGATGCAGTAGACGGTAAAATACGCATCATTCCCAAGACGCAGTTGCAAAACAAAGCGTCTCGTTATTACTTTTCAAGGACGATACAACTGCTTGAACAAGCAATATTTGTTTCTAATTTAGAACTTAATCAGGAACATCGTCAAGTAGAAGTCCCTCATAAACCCGTCATACGTTATGCCATACCCGTTTTTTATCCAGATAAACGTAAAGCGGGCATTGTCATTACTAATGTGGATGCCAATCAATTTTTGCAAGACTTGGGAAATGTGGTGTTAGTTGATCAAGAAGGCTATTATCTCGCTCACCCAGATGCTAATAAACTTTGGGGAGGGCCACAAGACTTAAAAACAGGCTATACTTTTTTTCAAGATTATCCGACTGAAGCACCAAACATTTTGAATGAGATTCAAGGCAATATCACGACAGAACAAGCGATATTGACTTACCAGCGCGTTTCTATTCCTAATCTGGGTTATTGGACATTGATTATCCAACAGCCTCTTCGTAAAATTCTACACAGCATCAGGGCATTTCGTCTCACTTTTGGCATGATTCTGGTGAGTGCTGTCTTCATTTCTTTGATTATTGCTTTCTTAATTAATCGTAGCATTACAAAGCCTATTGAACATCTTACCCGTGTTATAGAACAGGTACGTGCCGGTAATCGAGAAGTCCGTGCTGAGACTAAAAGTGTTGATGAATTAGGTACCCTGGAAAGGGGATTTAATGCCATGCTGGAGTCGATTACGGTTTATGAAGAGGCCTTGCTGCGAACTAAACAAGAGGCTGAGGCGGCTAATCTCGCTAAAAGTCGGTTTCTTGCGAATATGAGCCATGAGTTACGCACACCGCTGAATGCCATTATTGGTTATGGCGAGATGTTACAAGAAGAAATTGCTGATCTGGGTGAGGTTGAACTCAGTGGCGATATTGAAAAAATTCATTTAGCAGGTAAAAATTTACTCAGCACGATTAATGATATTTTGGATATTTCTAAAATTGAAGCGGGTAGAATGGAAGTTTATACTGAAAGTTTCTATTTACCTAATATGGTAAATGATATCGTACAAACCCTCCAACCTCTGTTCACTAAAAATCAGGATATTTTGAAAATTCATTATGCTGATAATTTAGGAGAGATGCATGCTGATCTCACTAAAACCCGTCAAATTCTGTTAAAAATGTTGAGTAATGCTTCTAAGTTTAATGAAGAGGCTGTGCCGATTTATTTAGAGGTTTTACGTGAAACGGATGCCGATGGAAAGGATTGGATTCTTTTTCGCGTGACTGACAGCGGCATTGGAATGGATGCTGAACAGAAACAAAAGTTATTTCAAGTCTTTACTCAAGCGGATACTTCTGCAACTCGTAAGTACGGTGGTACCGGTTTAGGCCTGGCTATTACCCATTATTTTGTTCAAATCATGGGGGGAACGATAAACGTTGATAGCGAATTAGGCCAGGGTAGCACTTTTAGCGTTCGTTTACCAGCCAAAGTGGCTTTAGTTCAAAAACGGGCAAAGAGTTCTTCAGAAACGGAAGTGGCTGTGTTAGAAGAAGGTGGTTTAGTTTTAGTGATTGATGACGAGTTAGAGGTGCGGAAGGTACTTGATAATTACCTCAGTAAACAAGGTTATCAGGTCGAATTGGCTGAGAGTGGTGAAGACGGCCTGAGATTGGCAAGAAAAGTACTGCCCGATGTGATTATTTTAGATGTGATGATGCCTAAAATGGATGGTTGGGAAGTCTTATCTTACTTAAAAGCTGATGCTGAATTGGCCCACATTCCGGTGATTATATTATCTTTGATAGAGGATAAGAGTGTGGGTTATTCATTGGGTGCTTCGGATTATTTAATTAAGCCGGTTACCCGTGAACAGTTGTCGAAAGTATTACAAAAATATCATTTTTCACAAACTGAATCTAGCCGCTTCCGCTTGGTGATGATCATTGATGATGATCCGGTCAACCGTGATATGGTGGGGCGTTTGTTCCGAAAAGCGGGCATGAGAATTTGTAAAGTTGAAGATGCACGCATTGCTTTAAATTATATCCAGAAAACCCAACCTGACTTGATTCTGTTGGATTTACAGATGCCTGAAATGGACGGTTTTGAATTTGTGACCAAACTACAGCAAGTTTATGATGCCATTCCTGTCATTGTTTTCAGTGCTAAAGATATTACGATAGAAGATAGGCAACGCCTGAATCGTGTCGCCAATATTTTCCAAAAAGGCTCGTATCGTAATGATGAATTACTGGCTGAAGTGAAAAAATTATTATCAATGAAATAGAATCTGACTGACTGTGAATGGTCACAGTCTCAGTTACTTCATGATTTCCAGTGGCACATTAACCCAAAAGGTACTGCTTTGACCGAATTTACTGTTGACACCTATTTGTCCACCCATGCTTTCGGTCAAAAGCTTGGCAACGGCTAACCCCATACCCATTCCATCGTAAGATCGGGTTGATGAGCTATCAACTTGAGAAAAAATATCAAACAGGTCGGCTTGTTTTTTTTCGGCAATACCTATGCCTGTATCACTGATTTCAAACCTTATCCAATATTGTTTATTTTTTTCATCAATGGGTTGCAGACTTTTCACATCGCTATCCTCTAAGTCAGTTGGTTTGTGAATGGGTTGCACACGTATGACAAGCTGCCCTTGCTCTGTAAATTTAATGGCATTGTCTATCAGTTTGCTCAAAACATTGTAAATGCCATCCTGATTACCCTTGAATGTGGTGTATAACGTGGGATCGATCTCGGTGCTGATTTGTAAATTCTTTTCTCCTATCGTTGTTGATAACTGTTTTAAAATATGTTCTATAATGTCACTAATATGAAATTGCGTGATGACTTCTTTGACTTCACCTTTGAATAGCTGTGCAAAATTTAACATGTTGGTGAGTATGTCTTGTAATTGCTTACCTGCTGTCATCGCGGTTATCGTCAAATGCTGTTGTTCCTCCGTTAACTCGGTGTCTTCTAGGAGCATTTCAGTCATACCTAAGACGATATTCATGGGGGTGAAAAATTCATGACTGATGTTGCGTAGAAATTCTGTTTTGAGCATGGAAGTTTGTTGCGCTTTATCATAAGACAGTTGCAAGGCTTCAAACAGTAATTGAATTTTTTCGGTTTGATTGGCAACCTCTTGTTCTAAATTTTGGCGTAAATGGGCCAATTCGATATGGGTTTCTACCCGTGCCAATAATTCTTCTTTTTGGAAAGGTTTACTGACGTAATCTACACCACCTGCTTGTAAGGCACGGACTTTGTTTTCAGTATCGCCAAGTGCTGACAAAAACAGGATAGGAATTTTTGCCAAGCTGGCATCTTGTTTAATGCGCCGACAGGTTTCATATCCATCCCAACCTGGCATGATGACATCTAATAAGATTAGATCAGGCGGGGTTTCTTTGGCAATCATAAAACCCTGTTCACCATGTTCTGCTAATATGACACGAAAATTGTGTTTTTCCAAGACGTTATGCAATAGCATTAAATTGACAGGGCTATCATCAATAATCAAGATTAAAGGTTTCATCTTATCAGTTATCAGTTATCAGTTATCAGTTATCGCTTGTAGGGGCGAAGCTACGTCTTCGGCCTTTTAAAACGTCGTTCCACAAAATTTCACTTAATCTAATCCTGTCGAACCAAATCCGTCACGCTGATTTTCTTTTAGGCTGTCTACCCATTTAAAATTGACTTGGACAATTGGAATGAATACCATCTGACAGATACGCGTTCCAGGTTCAATCGTGAATGGGGTGTTGCTGCGATTCCAAACCGCTATTTTAATTTCTTTTCTATAATCAGAATCAATTAAACCCACCAAATTAGCTAACACAATACCCTGATTGATTCCTAAACCGGAACGCGGTAATAACACGGCCGCAAGATTAGGATCATGAATATTGATGGCAATGCCACTACCTATCAATTTGGTTTCTCCAGGCTGAAGTGTCAAGGGAGCGGTAATGCAAGCTCGCAAGTCGATACCAGCCGAACCTTCAGTTGAGTAGGTGGGTAAGGGAATTTTTTGACCCATTAAGGGATTAACAAGAGTTGCTTCTATGGTATTCATTAAATTCCTCTAATTAATTGATCATTATATAGCGTTTCCCGATTGCATGAAGTGCGAATCAATCATAAAAATCAATTTTTCCCCCCCAGTTTTTGCGCGCAAAAACTTTTGCATGAAAAGCGGGAACATGGGATTCCAAAATATATCAAAAAATTGTATTTCACCCAATCGAAAAATGCTATAGACACATTGCCATCCAAAGGGGGCAAGCACTGAGGGGTGTGGTGGATTTTGCCCGTTTTACCCTTGTTTCATTTCAAAAGGCTTGAAGTCAAATCTCCTTTACGAATGAACGAATGAACTCCTTATCATTAGCGAAGCACAGGTTGTTGGGTGAAAAAAACGGGAACATTTAACAAGAACATCAGGGGCCTAGCTCAGGGGCCTCGCTTAGAAACACAGTTCAGGGCACGGGGTTGAATGTGAATATTTTGATGTTATTTGGCTTTACGATGCTCTATTTAAACAACTGATAAAACGATATTTCTTTATATACTTAGCATCGTCATATAATAGTGATCTATTTAATTTTTAAGCCAACAGCGGGCATAAGTTGTCTAAAAGCTCAAGTCAGATGATAATATAGCGTTTCCCAATTGAATGAACCGAAGAGAGGCTACGCTAAGTACAAATTATTATCGTTCCAAATTTATTTTGCGGCCGGATTTTCAAACCAAATTTATTTTGCGGTTCGTTTTTCTTGATATAACTGTACGTCATGAGATCGGGAAACGCTATAACTAACCAAATATATTCAGTAGTTCGAAAACAAATAAAAGCAAAATAAATTTGCAACGACAATCGGGCCTTCAAGATTTTTCGATATGACCCTTTTTTTAAAAATGCGCCTTTTCGATCTACTGATATTCTATTGCATTCCTCAATGTAGGATATCAATTCTTTGCCCCCGTTTTTGCCTGCAAAAACTTGCAACAAAGAATCGATTTGCACTGAGAGGCAAAGACGCTTGTGTGACTGTGGACAGTCACCTTTTATAAATAATAGCTACCTAAGACTGACGCATTGACAAATCATAAAAAATAGGTTATATAAATTATAAAAATAATACCACTTTTACCTTTAATATCAATAATTTATTTAGCTTCATTCCCGTTTATTTTCAGTGATATTATAATGTCCGCTTTTTCAACTTGATTTCAGTACGAATTATATCCAAAAATGTCATTAATGAATTATAAATAATAATTTTACCCTTTTAAATCTCATTCTAATAGACTAAATATTCATTATTATCATACGACTTACATTTTTTTAAATATTTATTAATTAATCTTTTAAAAGGTAGCACTCCAATCGGGCCGAAATAAAATTTTGAACGAAAATCAATTGAGGCAGCAAAATTGCGCTTCAATCAAGCCGCAAAATAAATTTTGCACTCCAATCGGGCCGCAAAATAAAATTTTGGACGAAAATCAATCGGGCCTTCAATATTTCTCAATCATACCCTTTACTTAGTGCATTTTTAGGCAACAGGAGCTTGTAGCTTCATCGTTATACCTAAATTATACTGACACCCACGCACGAATCCTCTCAATCCCCTGAGCCAAAGTACTAATCGATGTTGAACTGTTTTATACTCTTAGAAAGGGCGAACAAGTCCGTTCGCCCCATAAAAGACTTTATAATCAATAATTACTTCACAAGTCTTTGCACCAAAATCACTCTATTTGCCAGTAGCACATCCCCCTGTACATCACCAAACGCATAAACCAGTACATTAGGGTTTAAGCGATCAAAAAAGGTCGCCATATTCGTGGCATTGCTCGGTGGTGAAATCAGCGCTGCTCCTGGTTGGGGTAATTTAGGCGGATTATCCAACATGTCGAAAAATCTTGTCTTAAGTACTGAACCCTAAATTTTCAGCTATTTTAATTTAATAGAAGCAACCAGAAGAGGGGGCAATACCTTCGGATAGCCCTTTGCGGTAAAATATCTGTATGTAGGGTGGGTAACGTGTTTTTGTTGCCTTGCCCAGCATCTTCATTCAAAAGTTCAGTTTGTTACCGCGCTAAGTATAGCACCTATCCGTTTTCGTAGATTTGCGCCGCGAAGCGTCTCTGTTTCGAGGCGATGCGTCTGAGTTTCGAGGCGAGCCCTCGATAGAAACGCAAAGCATAGAGACAGACGCGATGCATAATAAAGACGCGAAGCATAGAGACGCTTCGCGGCGCAAATCTACAAAAACTGATAGGTGGTAAGCCCACCCTACATTGAGCTTTAAAAATCTTCCCAAAAATGATAAAATGATGCCTTTTAAACTTTTGGGATCATACAATGACTGAAACAACCTACGATTCAAATAACATTAAAGTTTTAAAGGGGTTAGAGGCGGTTAGAAAACACCCTGGCATGTATATTGGTGATACCGATGATGGCACGGGTTTACATCACATGGTGTTTGAAGTCGTTGATAATGCCATTGATGAGGCATTAGCGGGCTATTCTTCAGAAATGACGGTGATAATACACCGCGATGAGTCGGTGACTGTTACCGACAATGGGCGGGGTATTCCTGTTGATATTCATAAAGAAGAAGGCCGTTCTGCTACTGAAGTCATTATGACGGTACTCCATGCCGGCGGTAAATTTGACACCAATTCCTATAAAGTGTCTGGCGGTTTACATGGCGTGGGGGTTTCAGTTGTCAATGCATTGTCAGAAGAACTCCATCTCACCATCTATCGAGACGGTAAAATCCATGAACAAACTTACCGAGACAGTGTGCCAGTTGCCCCTTTGGCGGTGACTGGCGAAAGCGATAAAACGGGTACCCAAATTCGTTTTAAGCCCAGTACCAAAACCTTCACGAATACCGAATTTCATTATGATATCCTCGCTAATCGTTTGAGAGAGCTGTCGTTTTTAAATGCCGGTGTGCGGATTTGCTTGGTTGACGAGAGAACGGGCAAGGAGACGGTTTTTGAAGATGATGGCGGCATTCGCTCGTTTGTCGAACTGCTTAACCGTAATAAAACCGCATTGCATGACAGCCTCTTCTATTTATTCAGTCAAAAAGATGACATTTCTGTGGAAGTCGCGATGCAATGGAATGATTCTTACCACGAAAACTTCTTTTGTTTTACGAACAATATTCCGCAACGCGATGGTGGTACGCATTTAGCGGGATTTCGCGGCGCAATGACGCGCACCTTTAATAATTATTTAGAGCGCGAAGGGTTTTTGAAAAAAGCGAAAGTGTCTACTAGCGGTGATGATGTTCGCGAAGGCTTGACAGCAGTCTTGTCGGTAAAAATGCACGACCCCAAATTTTCCTCACAAACCAAACACAAACTGGTGTCAAGTGAAGTCAAAGCGGTGGTAGAAGGGATCGTTGCTGAGAAATTAGATGAATTTTTGCTAGAAAACCCGCAAGAAGCGAAAAATATTGCCGGCAAAATCATTGAAGCGGCTCGTGCGAGAGAAGCAGCTCGTAAAGCGCGTGAAATGACACGGCGCAAAACGGCACTTGATATTGCAGGATTACCGGGGAAATTGGCAGATTGTCAGGAGAAAGATCCGGCGTTGTCCGAATTGTTTATCGTGGAAGGCGATAGTGCAGGGGGGTCGGCCAAACAAGGTCGCGATAGAAAATACCAAGCCATTTTGCCTTTAAAAGGCAAAATATTAAATGTGGAAAGGGCCCGTTTTGATAAAATGCTGTCTTCTGTTGAAGTGGGGACTTTGATTACGGCTTTAGGTTGCGGTATCGGCAAAGAAGAATATGATCCTGATAAATTGCGTTATCATCGTGTGATTCTCGCAACAGATGCCGATGTCGATGGTAGCCATATCAGGACTTTATTATTAACGTTCTTTTATCGGCAAATGCCGGAATTGCTTGAACGAGGGCATATTTATATTGCTCAGCCGCCTTTGTATAAACTCAGTAAAGGCAAGCAAGAGCAGTATGTCAAAAACGATGCGGCGCTCAATGAGTATTTAATGACGTTGGCTTTGCAAAATGCTCAGCTTTATCTCAATCCAGAAGCCCCAGCTTTGAGCGGGAATGCGTTTGAAAATCTGTTTCAACATTATTTGCAAGTCAAGGCGATTATCGAACGCTTCTCGCGCAAGATGCCTACGGATGTCTTGGAAGCCTTAATTGATTTACCTGCCGTTGCAGACTTGAGTGATGAAGCCAAAACGCAAGCGTGGTTTGATGCCTTAGAAAAGGCCTTAGAAAAGGCCCGACACCGTTATAAAATTCAGCTGAATCCGAGAGACGAGGAAAACGGTTTTACCACGGCTAACATCATTTTGGTTGCACACGGGGTTGAAAACAGTTACATTTTAGGCAAAAGCTTTTTCAATAGCCCTGAATATCAATCCATTGTTGAATTAGGGCAAAAACTCCTTGGCCTATTAGAAAACGGGGCTTACGTGCAACGTGGCGATAAAAAGCAACCGGTTAGCCATTTCAAGGAAGTGGTTGAGTGGCTAATGGTAGAAGCACGGCGCGGTTTACATATTCAACGCTACAAAGGACTTGGCGAGATGAATCCCGATCAGTTGTGGGATACGACGATGAATATTGAGACGCGCAATTTGTTGCAAGTCCACATTGAAGATGTCATCGCCAGCGACGAAATTTTTACCACCTTAATGGGTGATCAAGTTGAACCTCGCCGCAATTTTATTGAGACTAATGCGCTATCAGTCGTCAATTTAGACGCTTAAGCGTACTATAGTTTTTCAGTTATCAGTTATCAATTATCAACGCCTTGATATCCCGTATTGGAAAGGCCAACATATTATATCTGACAAACTATACTGCCAACCGTCACAATTTGCGCTTTTGCTTTTTGTAAAAAAAAAAACATTGTAAATGCTATGGATATATTGGGTTAGTCACCACCACCTGACTTGAGCTTTAAGACAACTTATGCCCGCTGTTGGCTTGTTAATAATAGCTACCTTATGACGATGCTAAGTATATAAGTACGGTAATCACAAATTTTATTCCGGTATTTTAACCAAAGCAAACAATGGGCTATCCTTCGGATAGCCCCTATATGGCGTGATGTAGGGGCAATCCCTTGTGGTTGCCCTTCGATTTATCGCCTTTTATAAATCCGTTGCTAAAGCAACGACTACAAACTGATCGATCTGACTCAGTACGGCATTTTTATTAGGATGATTTGTTCTCTCAACCGTGGCGCGAAGTACGGCAAACAGTCTAAACAAATCAACATCTTCCTTGGTAATAAAGAACTGTTCTGTTGTTCTGAAAATACCGATAAACCCCGCAATTTTATTCAAGGCTTCTTCTACATACTGCCCTTGTGGATGGTATTTCAGATATTTCCCCGTTGTTTCATTCAGTTGGCTGAGATAGCATTCCAAAAAGCCTTCACATTCTCCCCCCAATGGATTTTCTGCACCTGCCCAAGCAATCTGATCTGAGATGGGTAAGGGGTAATATTTCTCATGCAATGTCCAAAACAGACGAGAATCAACCAGCCAGACTGCTTGAACCTCATCAAAGTAAATCAAGTATTGTTGGAGTTGCTTCTCAAACCAAGCTTGATAAGGGGGTACATCTGAGTTTTCCACTTTATTAATCGCTTTCTGTAATGAGCGCAGGTGTGAGAGTGCCAATTCAGCGGCAATTTCGGGTGGTGAGTGTATCTCTTGTTTGACACGCGCCAAAAAGTCTGTCAAATCAACAGCATCAGGCCAGCTTAATGCTTTGTTTAGACGCGCTTGCGCTATCTGTTGATAGTGTTTAGCACGCTGCTTTGGATCAAAGTCTGTGGAGAAACGGCCAAAAATCCACCCTTGTTTGCCATCCGATAATTCGACTTGATACCAATAGTCTTTGGATTGGCTGATTTGTTCTTGAGTATCTGAACGGGCTAGTTCTTTAACTCTCGTGCCCAGTTTTAATTTTCCAACCAGCGTGGCGCTGCGCTTTGGCGCAGAACGCAGATGTACGCCAGAAGCGGTTATGATTCTTTGTTTGATCGGCGTTTCAGGTTGAACGGCCGGTATTTCAGCGGGTTCCGTTTCGACTTGAACGGTCGGTGGTGTTTCAGTGTCTTGTGGTTCGAGTTGAACTACCACTATTTCAGTGTCTTGCGGTTCCGTTTCCGGTTGAACAAGCACTATTTCAGTATCTTGTGGTTCCGTTTCGACTTGAACGGCCGGTGGTGTTTCAGTGTCTTGTGGTTCCGTTTCGACTTGAACGGCCGGTGTTGTTTCAGAGTTTTGTGGTTCGACTTGAACAAGCATGGTTTCACTGTCTTGCGGTTCCGTTTCGATTTGAGCGGCCGGTGTTTCAGTGGGTTCCGGTTGAACGACAGGTTTGTCAGTCTCCTCATCTGGAACGGTTTCTGTTAAAACGCTTTCCGGTGTCGTTTCTGGGGGGAGTGGTTCGGATACCTGCAATGCTTGCCCGACTGATAAGTTATAAGGGGGTTGCAACTGATTCCAAGCGGCGATATCGTGGAGACTGTGATCGTACTGTTTAGCAATACGGTATAAGGTTTCTCCAGTTTCAACGGTGTGATAATCCGTTTTATCTTTGGCTGAGCTATCAGCGGGTTTGCTGATGATCAAAGTTTGACCCAGTGACAAAGCATAAGGGTGTTGTAAGTGATTCCAAGCGGCAATATCGTCGAGACTGTGACCCGATTGTTTGGCTATACCATACAAGGTATCACCTTGTTGCACCGTGATGGTGTTTGCCGATTGACGAGAAGCGGTCGCCTTTGAAAACGAGGCAGTGGGTTGAAACCTGAGTTTCTTGGGCTTTTTGCGAGAATAGCTGGCCGTAGAAAAAGAGACTTGAGTGCTTTTTCCGTAGACGCTTTTTCGCTTGCGTGTCTTTAAAAAGCCTTTATAACCTCTCCTGACTTGATTGAACAACGTTTTCTCTGAACTAGGAATAGGCAGATAAAAACCTAATTGGATATTTCTCGAATCACAAGAGGAAAACGTGGAGGCAGGGAGATTGAGACGAATAGCCACTTGATTTTTTTTGATATCGTGAACCGCAAATTGGTTCAAGAAATCTTGAGGTAGTCGGTATTCACAGCCTTTGAAAGGGATGTCTGACCACTCTAATGCCTCATAGAGTGCTTGTAACGTAGAGGGGGAACTGGTGTTGGCCTCTGCGAGCGCCTTTTCAACCAAGGGCTCGGTTAACAAGGCTTTGAGGATATCAGATTCCGTGAAGAACCGAGTGAGTTCCATCTTACTGTCGGCATGAGCAAGATCATAGGCGGTCAATCGCGTTTCGGTTGATGGCTCGGCCAGTCCTTGACACTTGACGGATTCTGTCTCTTTAAAACTGGCTATATTGCCAATTAGGGACAACAGGGTAAACTCGCGATCATATTGGCAGTCAGGCGAGGCGTTTGAGTTATCCGTTATAAAATCAGCTTCAAACTCTTTTTGAGCGAGTTCTCGTGCGGAAAACAGCCGTTTTCCGTTTTTAGTCGCGGTAATATCCGTTTCTGTCCAGCGGATGTCTAAGTAATCGTTTTGACTTTGCCAGATGATGTTGTTCGCGCCTTGCACAATATGCGTAAAACTTAACAACAAGAAACTGGCTATGAGTGAAAGCCTTTTAAAATAAATCATTTATCGTTTTCTCCAGGTGGGTAAGCGGGCCAATTGACTCCACTTTTTCCTAAAAACTCAAATCCGCTTGCCCACCATTTCTTAGAATTGTCGTTATTGTTTTTGATGCGCCAATATCACCGCTTTAACTTCTTGAAGTTCTGCCTTGACTTTAATAACGGGGACCGTACTTTGGCGAATAGCGGTATCGGGATCCTTCAAACCATGTCCCGTTAAAGTGCATGTCACGGTACTGCCTTCAGGGATTTTACCCTGTTTAATATCCTTCATAGCCCCTGCGATTGAAATCGCAGATGCGGGTTCGCAAAAAATACCTTCTTTTTCGGCTAAGAGTTTTTGCGCGGCTAAAATCTCCTCATCTGGAAATTCATCAAACCAACCGCCTGATTCTTGTTGTGCATTCACGGCTTTATCCCAACTTTGCGGATGACCAATACGAATCGCTGTGGCTACCGTTTCAGGTTGTTCAACCGGATGGCCCCGTAAAAACGGTGCCGCGCCACTGGCCTGATAACCGCACATCTTAGGCCTACTGTTCACAACACCAATATTAGCCAATTCAGTATAACCCATCCAATAGGCACTGATATTCCCCGCATTCCCTACCGGTAAACAGTGATAATCTGGGGCCCTGCCTAAGGCCTCAATAATTTCAAAGGCGGCTGTTTTTTGCCCCTGTAAACGGTAAGGATTAATAGAATTAACAATCGTAATCGGGGCGTGTTCGGCGACTTCTTTGACGAGTCGCATACCATCATCAAAGTTGCCTTGAATTTGAATGACAACCGCGCCGTGCATCATCGCTTGAGCGAGTTTACCTTGCGCGATTTTGCCTTCAGGAATAAGAACAAATGCGGTTATACCGGCTCTCGCACTATAGGCAGCGGCACTGGCAGACGTATTACCGGTTGAAGCACAAACCGTTGCCTTGCTACCTGCTTCTACCGCCTTCGTAATGGCCATCGTCATCCCCCTATCTTTAAACGAACCAGTCGGGTTAAGGCCTTCATATTTAACGTAAATATCGACATTTTTCTTTAAAAGTTTAGGAATATTATGCAAGCGTATTAAGGGGGTATTGCCTTCAGCCAGACTGATAATGCGCGTGTCATCATGCACTGGCAGATAATCACGATATTTGTCGATAAGTCCAGTATAACGAGTACTCAATAGCATAAATAAACCTCTGTGAATGGTGAATGAATAATTAATTCATGACAAAACGCGGTAGTGCCTACAGAGTAATGCAAGTCTTTTGAATGTTGTAGGGGCAGCCCGATCGTGTTCGCCCTCTTTTGATTGTGTTATATAACTTAAGTTGCCACCTATAAGCCAACAATAATCAAATCAACAGGTTGCCACTTTGGGGTTTCAAACGAGGCAAAAACGTTGAATAATAAAATCAATCAAGAATATCAATGTTTTGAAAAATGAGATTGATCAGGGTCTACAATTTTTCGATATTCTGTACTTGCGTTTGTAGCCGTTTTGATTGGTGTAAAATCCGCACGATTTTAACCGCTTTATGTGCGATTTGTATAATTTCTATGGGATGCCCTTCTAAAAGTAAACTGGTATCCGCTTCGGGAATGATTTCTAAATAATCTAAAATCAATCCGTTAAGCGTTTTGGGGCCTTCGGTGGGTAAGTGCCACTGCATGGAGCGATTGAGTTCTCGCACAGTGATACTGCCGTCAACGAGAAAACTGCCATCTTCTTGAGGGTGGATGTCTAAATTCAAAGCATCAGGATTGGTGGTAAATTCGCCTACGATTTCTTCGAGAATATCTTCAAGGGTGACTAAACCTTGAATATCGCCGTATTCATTCACGACTAAACCCGTTCGTCGCTTATGTCTTTGAAAATTCAGCAATTGAGTGTGCAAAGGCGTACCTTCAGGCACAAAATAGAGTTCATCGGCGCTTTTTTCTAAACTGGCTTTAGTTAATTCATTATGTTTGAATAAGCTTACTAATTTGCGTAGGTGAATCATGCCTATCGCATTATCTATGTTTTCACGGTACAGGGGCAAACGGGTGTGTTGGCTAGTGGCGAGTTGTTGGCTAATCACATCCAGTGGTGCATCGATATCAATACCAACAACCTCATTACGCGGTATCATAATGTCTTCCACCGAGACTTTTTCCAAATCTAAAATGCCTAATAACATTTGTTGATGGCGTTTAGGAATAATGCCCCCAGCTTCATGAACGACAGTACGCAATTCTTCCGAACTCAAGTGATGCTGATCTTTGTTTTGCTCAGCAATACCAAAGAGTTTAAGTAAGCTATTGCCCATGTAATTTAATGCCCAGACTAACGGATATAATATTTTCAGCAAAGGTTTAATGATAAGTGAGGCAGGAAAGGCCACTTTTTCAGGATGGAGTGCCGCTATGGTTTTGGGGGTAACTTCACTGAAAATAAGAATAACCACAGTCAATAATGCGGCGGCGAGTGCAATACCGGCCTCACCCATCCACTTAATGGCAATGATTGTTGCAATTGAGGAGGCTAAGATATTGACAAAATTATTGCCTAATAAAATCACACCAATCAGGCGATCAGGCTGTGCCAATAATTGACTCACGCGCAGTGCGCCTTTGTGCTTTTTTGTGGCAAGATGACGTAAACGGTAGCGATTAATCGCCATCATGCTGGTTTCAGAGGCCGAAAAAAAGCCAGAGGATAGGATCAGTAAAACCAGTATGCCAAATAGCACACTTATCGGAATATCGCTCAAGAAAAATAAACCTTTAGTTGTAATAAGATAGTCCTATTTTCCTTGTAAGCGTATGAAGATGTCAAGAGGGTAGGGCGAAAAGGGTGCGATTTAAAAGTGCGGGGGAGATCATCCAAAATAAATTTTTCCACGAAGACACAGGGTTTTTTGGAGTCCAAAATTTATTTTGGATGACATTGTTATAAGATTTGCTTTGGATTTTACCCTCGCACTCTTACCACCTCCTAATGTTTCTAAAAAAGAGTACTTTGAAACTTACTCGCTTTTCAATGACTTTTGCGTGAAAAACAAAACCAATTTGCTTGGCTTCGCTTTTCGTGCAAAATTTATTTTGCATTGCTTTTCGTGCAAAATTTATTTTGCATTGCTTTTCGTGCAAAATTTATTTTGCATTGCTTTTCGTGCAAAATTTATTTTGCATTGCTTGGAGTGATAAAAATCGCGAATAGTGAATAGTCAATTACCCAATTTATTGACAACTCCTTAACTCAATACCACTTTGCGTGAAACAAAAATCAGTAATTTATAATTAATAATTTGTAATTGCTAATTAACAACGATAATTGTCAGTGCTAAATATAAGTGACATTCTGATTATTTGAGTCTAGCTTCTTGGATAATGTTGGTAAAAGTACGAAGCAATATTCGTATGTTCATGACAGGCCGTGTTGTGGTACGGATTCTTAAATATATCCATTAACAGTACCACCTTTCGTGCCTTAGTTTCTTGATAATATTGTTTGTTGATCAATTGAAGTAAAGTATTCGTCAACTCATCATCTTTGAAGGGATAATCGGCATTTTTTAAATCAGTTTGAGTGATGTCACCCATCTGGCTTGGATTGAGCGGTTTCCTTAATTCCGCTAACTCATTCAGTTTGACAATGAGCTGATAAACATCCTAACGAAGGATTCGACAAATAAACGGGTTGATCTGGTGAATGTTCACGATGGTATTTTTCCAGCTTGTTAGCATATTGGATGGCTTTCTGTTCATCTCCCTTTTTCCTTTATCAATTGGAATATTTGAGGATACGATTTCAAGTCTTCATAATCATTCACCCAAAAAGGTTTCAATGAGCTTATCAATTCTTTGAACAGGTGGAATAAAGATTTTTCGAGGTGATTTTGTTTTTTGAGAGGGGGGTCTATGTCATTCTTTGGTTGAATATTCCAGAAAATGTAATCAATACCAAATTTCAAAGTTTTCATTAGAGACAATATGAATTAATTCACTGTCGTCAATGTTCTTCTCGTTGACAGAATATATTTTATCAATCGCCTCATTAAGGGTAGGATGATCATCCACATCCATGACACAATAAACTTTCTTATAACTCGATGATCACGTTTTCAGATTCTGCTATATAACTACAAGGATTGTTTATAATAAAGGACTAGATTGTGCCAAGCTTCATGTCATTGACTTTCATCAATAATATGAATGAGGGCGGAACTGATGAGTTCATCAAATGCCCGGTATTTATCCTTTTTTATAAACAATCCTTGTAGTTATATCTTGTATTTAATCTCAAAGACTTACAAAGATATGCTGAATATCGTTTTGATTGCTTAAATTTTAGTAAAATCGGGCTTTACCGCTATTGATTTGCTATTAATTTATTCAAAAATACCGCTTTTAGGTAGTTACAACTAAGAAATATTATTAATCTACCTTTGAGCATAACAATTCCTTTTTCTTTACTCATTGATTTATATATATTATAAATTTGATACCGTTTTTGAAAACAGATCAAATTAAGCAAAAATCACTCAACCTAAAATAGCCGCACCCAAATAATTATAAAGTCTTTAGTTTGCGCCTTTACGTTCCAACTTTAGTTTACCGCTTGCCGCAAAATTTGGAACGAAAAAGGCCTTCACAACAAAATTGCCAAAGAATGCAGCCAAAAAAATGGCGAATTTATTAGCACTCAAAATCAAAGTGCTATTGTGAAGCTAACCTTACCTATTTACCACAACCAACATAAGGTACTAAAATGAGCATCGCTACCCTCACAAACACTGGGCAGATAACTCTTCCCAAAGATGTCCTTATTTTTTTTGGTATTAAAACAGGAGATCAGCTAGATTTTATGATTGAAAAAGATCGTGTCATATTACGCCCAACGACAGTGGATGTCCGCGACTTAAAAGGGATTCTAAAACGTGAAACCAACAAAATCGTTTCCATTGAAGAAATGAATGCCGCCATTGTTCGTGGAGCAACAGGAGAATCCGAATGACAGGATTAGATACTAACGTTTTGGTACGTTATCTGACGCAAGATGATCCCGTTCAATCAGCTCAAGCTAATCAATTAATTAAAGTAAATAAGATGATTCATGGCAAGATTAGTTCGAGTTTCATCTGTGGATATTCCACAACATATCTTTTAATTTATAGGCATCGGGTGATGTGGGTGAAAACATTTTGAGGTGTTAGAATATGAAAAGAAAAATATTTTAATGATGTTTTTAATTGATTTAAGCTTGGTAAGCTGGGCAAAACCACTTTCTTTTTCCAATCACTATAACTATTTGATAAATAAATGATTTTTATTGATTATTTTTATCGAAGTATCTGCCGAACGGGATTTCAAAGTAGAATGAATAAGGAGTAAAATAAAATCATGATCACAATGCCCAAAGAACTTAAGCAGGCGATTCGTGCTTTCCAAGGCCAGCCTGTACGTTTGGTTGACCCAGAAGAAACCAACGTAGTCTATGTCGTTTTGCAGGCAGAAATATACGATAGGATGATGCAAAGATTATTCTATGATGACAATCCACTAACAACTGAGGAGCAACGAAATTTGCTAATCAAGGCCGGTTTACGTGCCGGATGGGATGATCCAGAGATGAACATTTATAACGATCTTGATCCCCGGAGGAAATGATGAATGTTCAACGTGGTGACATTGTGCTGGTGGATTTTCCCTATAGTGATCAAACAGGACATAAGGTGCGTCCTGCTCTTGTTGTGCAATCAGATGTGTGGAATCCGAGACTCGACGACACGATTATCGCGCTTATTACCAGTAGTCGTCATCGAAGAATCGGTCTGCCACACAGTATTCCATTGACATTTCGACAACTGAAGGCCAAAAAACCGGGCTACGACTCAATTCCATTGTTCAATGCGAAAATCTGTACTGATTTGTTTCAGTAGCGATAGAAATACCCTTATCTGACCACTTCAAACATAAATTGAGTGGTGTTCTTTGATGGACTAATTCCATTTCATCAAGAGGGGGTTTTATGTATTTTTTGAGAAATACTGCCATAATTTTCCCTGCTTTTTTTGTCATATAAGCCCATGCCTCTTCACCTTGATAGGATGTGCCACCCGCAGTTACAAAGGCTTGTTGTAATTCGGAGAAATGAGAAGACGGCGTTGGATCTAATACTAAAAGAATAGGTATCAGTCCTGCCATAGCACACTCACGCGGAAACGATAATTCTTCGGAAAAACGCCCTTGTCCACTGGCTGCAATGGTCACTCTTAATTTGAACTCGTAAGCTAGATTTTCATCAGCAACAAAACAATCAACTTGTCGTCCCTTCTCAATTATATTGCCATGGTCATCCAAGCGTTTTACCGGCGAATGAGCTGCGCTAATAGGCGTTCCGCCAAGGCAACTGGCTAAGATAGGTTCAAATAGATAACCTGTTTCTTGGGCAGAACGATTGTCTATGTCATAAATCCATTTTCGCCAAATGAGCCAACTTGAGAGTAAGCTGGTATCACAAACACCATATTCTAACAGGCTTCTTGGTACAATTTGCGCCAATTGGGGAAGTGATTGAGTGGCTAAAATGCGTTGATACTTGACACGCCTACGATGAAGGGCACATAAATTTTGAATATAGAGCCGGTAGTCCTCATCAAAACGGCAGGCATGAACTAAAGTCTTTAATAAATGTTGTGGTGTTACCCATGGCATTTTGAGCGATGAAAACCATTCAATGGGAATTTGATAGTAGTTGTCATCAGGCATATCAATTTTTGTTAAACCTAATTCTGATTTAGGCCAGCCTAAATCATCCAGACTTATAGCAATCAATGTGTATAATTCTGCATCAGAAAGCATGACTTGGGCATCACCTGCACCATGTACTTTACATTGCGTCAAGAGTTGTTTGATGGTTGTTGGAATCGCCATAATTTTATTCAAACAGTTTTAATTGCAAATCGGGTTGGGAATGAGAGAGTTGTTCTAATAAGATTTTCGTTTGATTGAGCGTCGGACTCATAGCGGCCGATTTGGTGAGCTTCAATCCTATCAGTTTGCCTTTTGAAGTCTGAATCGGCGCATTAAAACCATAATTATTTTTAATGTGTTCAGCTAATCGTTGAGCAAGTAAGGGCGGAATAGCATTAGCAATTTGCTGAATTTTTTGTGAAGCACTGCCATAAAATTCAAAGTTGTCTGGAAAAGTTTGAATTCTGGCACATTCTCTCAGAGTCAGCGGGCGGTTTTCAATCGGATGGATAAATTCGCGAGTCGCACCACTGGTAATTGTTAAACACGCTTCATCAAAACAGAGTCTTTTTATCCCCCAAGGCGAGCCACCTCGTTTTGAAGAGGGTACGCCATCTTTGACACGCCTATGGGCACGACGTTGAAAGGAGGTATGTTGGAGTTCACTTGGTAAATCTTTCATGGATTGGTTAGGTTTTAATGCTTGTATGCGTTTGAGTTGTAAAGCATTGATTTTAGAATAATAATGCTCAGATACCCAACCCTTTTCATTTCGTAATAGCCTGTCATAAAATTGGGCAGCTTGTGAATCATATTTAAGATAGGCTTGTTTGTCTTCACTCGCACTGGGTAACCCGGCAATGGCGTGTCGAAGCGTCAGATTTGACTGTCTGAAAATAGCACCCTGTATTGGTACAGTGGGCTTGGGGTCGGTAAAATCATATCCAAGACAATTACCAATGATAAAAACTCGTTTTCTTCTTTGCGGAATACCATATTCATGGGCATAGAGTTTATCAATACGTATCCAGTATCCTAGTTTTATAAACGCTTTTGCTACTTCATAAACATATTCTCCGCGTTTGGTTGTCAATAATCCTTCTACATTTTCCATTACAAACCATTTGGGATGTAGAATTTTTAAAGCGTCCACATAATTTTTTAGCAGCGCGTTTCGCGGATCATCCCAAAACCTTGTGCCGGCAGCACTGAATCCTTGACAGGGTGGCCCACCAATTAATATATCTAACTCACCGGGTGCTAATGCGAATTGTTTGAGTAATGTGTTGAAATCAAACTCTTGAATATCAACTTGCAAACAGACAGTATCAGGAAAGTTAGCTTGATAAGTTTGTAGAGCAGCAGACTCTAATTCTAGGGCTGAGAGAATATCATAGTCTGCTTTTTTAAAACCTAGAGAGCAACCACCAGCACCAGCAAATAAACTTATGGCACGCAACTTTTTTTCTTTCATTGTATACCCCTCCTTATAGCCTTTTTACTCGGTATTTGTCAGATAAATATGTTGGCCTTGAACATACCGGATAGCAAGGTTTTGATAACTGATAACTGAAAAACGATATAATCGACATTCCGCATACCTTTCTCTCAAGAATCAGATATTAATCAGCGTAAATCAGGACAATCAGTACAATCAGCGTTCTATCAGTATATTTGTTCAACTCCTCATTTCTTTCTTAACATCCTGTTGTTCATGACAACTTCTTCACTTTTTCTTGGTAGGCCGTTGCCAACCGGATATCGTCTTTTGTGGACTACGGCTAAAAGTTAAAGCATCAGGTGGGGTATTTTTGGTAATCGTTGAGCCGGCACCAATCGTGGCACCTGCGCCTACTGTCACGGGGGCAACGAGTTGCGTATCAGAACCGATAAAGGCCTTATTTCCAATAATGGTTTTATATTTATTGGCACCATCATAATTACAAGTGATGGTGCCTGCGCCAATATTGACTTGACTTCCGACTTCACTGTCACCGACATAACTTAAGTGATTGATTTTAGAGCCTTGTGCGACGGTCGATTTTTTCAGTTCTACGAAATTGCCTATATGCACTTGTTCTGCTAAGACGGTGTCAGGGCGTAAGCGTGCAAAAGGCCCGATGCGACATTGCGCGCCAATCACGACGTTTTCGATAACGCAATGACTGAATATTTCGACATCATCTGCGATTGTCGCGTTGCGAATGACGGTATGGGGGCCTATTTTGACACGATTGCCGATCTTGATATCACCTTCCAAAATGACGTTGATATCGATAGAAACATCACGCCCTGTTTGCACTGTACCCCGTATATCAAGACGGGCCGGATCGCGCACGCTGACACCGGCCAGCATTAGCTGGTTGACTTGTTGGCGTTGATAATGACGCTCAAGGCTGGACAATTGAACTTTGTCGTTGATACCCAAAACTTCATGCCGATCAAAAGGGGTTGTGGTATGAATGGGCAGATTTTCTTGAACGGCTTTGGCAATAATATCCGTTAAATAATATTCACTTTGGGCATTATTATTATTTAATGAGGCTAACCAGCGGCGCAAGTGGGCAGCGGGAGCAATCAGTATGCCTGTATTGATTTCTTGAATTTGTTTTTGACTGGCATTCGCCTCTTTTTCTTCAACAATGCATTCAACTTGCCCTTGGGTATTGCGGATAATTCGGCCATAGCCTTGCGGATGGTCTAATTCAACCGTCAAAACGCCGAGACTCTGATTATCAGCTTGTGAAGATAAGGTTTGAAGGGTTTGTACAGTGATTAAAGGCACATCGCCATAAAGCACTAACACCATCGCGTCATCCGCGATTTCAGGCATCGCTTGTGCGACAGCATGTCCAGTACCCAGTTGTTGTGCTTGCTCTACCCAGAAAACATCACTATCGGCAAGCGTTTCACGGACTTGTGTACCGCCATGTCCATAAACGATATGTATGCTGTCGGGTTGAAGTGCTAAAGCGGTGTCTAAGACGTGGCGAATCAAGGGCTTATCGGCAATGTGATGCAAGACTTTGGGGATATCAGAATGCATACGCTTGCCAAGCCCGGCGGCGAGTATGATGATGGAGAGTTTCATGTTTTATTGATTTCAAGAAGGATTGTGAAATGATAGAACGCTGATATTTAGCCTTCGGTTCAGGCAAAAGTTTTTGGGCGCAAAAACTCTGAAATGCTGATGATCATGATTTATGCTGATTAAATTTGTTCAAACACGCAATGCTTCACTTGTCATTTAAAGAGATTGTGTTAATTCGGTCAAATCTTCATAGTCATAAGGAGGCCGTTTTCGTACTCCCCATATCCAAATCCATTTTTCTACATCATTAACAGCGTAAATGAGTCGCCATTTGTCCAATCGAATTCGCCGTAATTCAACATCGACTGGGACATCAAAACGACTGATATCAACTTGTTTACTATAATGGGGACGAGGTTCGATCTCTAAATCGTCAATGGCTCGTTTAACTCTTTGACAAATGTGGCCAGGTAATTGTTTTCGCTGTTGATGAGCTATTGGTTCAATCAACAACTCATACACTTGTATCATCTTCCCACTCCTCTTTTACATCTTTCCAACGCAAAGCCCCTGATGAAACAGGGCCTACTTTTAATTTAGGCAACAATTCTTGAATAATCTTTTGATCATCAAGTTCTTCTAATAAAGCTAATAGTTTATGCCAATCTGCCACAGACAACACAACATCGGTTTTACTCCCGTCATTATTCACCAAATATCGAGATGAATAGAATATTTTATTGAATAATGGGTTAATCTCATCAATTGGTTGACTCATTAAAGCACTCATTATGAACACTCTCCTTTTTGATATCGATTTTCAGAGCAATGACTTGATAAAACCTCTCCCTATTTATTGAGTCGTGAGTTAGGGAGAGAATAAGATCAAGAACTTATTTTTTCAATTTACGCAACTTTTCAATAGCCCGTAATTGCAACATCGCTTCGGCCAATTCGGCTTGTGCCTTCGCATAATCAAAGGCGGCTTGTTTATCTGACAACAATTTCTCTGCGCGTTGTTTCGCTTCTAAAGCGGCCGCCTCATCAATATCATGCGCTCGCAATGCGGTATCAGACAATACAGTCACTTTATGGGGCTGAACTTCCAACATGCCACCTGAAATATAAAAAGATTCTTCTTGCTTATCATTGATTTTTAATCTAATTGCGCCTTCGCTCAATTGAGTGATATATTGAGCGTGACGCGGCAAAATCCCCACTTCACCTTGTAGCGCAGGTGCAATCACCATTTCAGCTAAACCTGAAAAAATCTCAGCTTCTGCACTAACAATATCGACATGAACTGTCATAGCCATATATAACTCCTTTGTAGGGTAGGCTGTTGCCCACCGCTCCATTATTTGAGGCAAAAGTTTTTTTTAGGATAATTTTTGACTAGAAACGCTATGTGGTGTTAATATTTTTTATCAAAAAAATCAGTGTTCTATAAAATAAAGGCTATCCGATAAACGCGCTATTATTTTAATTATGAGGGTCACTCATTAAAAAATCAGATCGGAGCGACATCGGTGGGCAACAGCCCACCCTACAACTGATTAAAACTGTTTAGCTCGCTCAACCGCTTCTTCAATGGAACCTACCATATAGAAGGCTTGTTCAGGTAAATCGTCGTAGTCACCATTCACAATGCCTTTGAAACCCGCGATAGTCTCTTTGAGAGACACAAATTTTCCGACAGTACTGGTAAACACTTCCGCCACAAAGAAGGGTTGTGACAAGAATTTCTGAATCTTGCGGGCACGAGAAACGAACAGTTTATCTTCTTCAGATAATTCATCCATGCCTAAAATGGCGATGATGTCTTTTAATTCTTTGTAACGTTGCAACGTGCCTTGCACTGAACGGGCAATATCATAATGTTCTTGCCCCACCACTAAGGGATCAAGTTGACGACTGGTTGAATCAAGCGGATCCACCGCGGGATAAATGCCTAGTTCGGCCACTTGACGCGATAATACGACGGTAGCATCTAAGTGAGAAAAAGTGGTTGCAGGAGAAGGATCAGTTAAATCGTCTGCTGGCACATACACAGCTTGAATAGAAGTAATCGATCCCGTTTTTGTAGACGTAATCCGTTCTTGCAACGCGCCCATTTCTTCAGCAAGTGTTGGTTGATAACCTACCGCTGAAGGCATACGCCCTAACAGGGCGGAGACTTCCGTACCGGCCAAGGTGTAACGATAGATGTTGTCAATAAACAATAACACGTCACGGCCTTCATCACGGAAAAATTCGGCCATCGTTAAACCAGACAAACCGACGCGCAAACGGTTGCCAGGCGGTTCATTCATTTGACCATATACCAGTGCTACCTTATCTAACACCTTGCTCTCAGTCATTTCATGGTAAAAGTCGTTACCTTCACGAGTCCGTTCACCCACGCCGGCAAAGACAGAATAACCGCTATGCTCAATGGCGATATTACGAATTAATTCCATCATATTAACGGTTTTGCCAACGCCAGCCCCCCCGAATAAACCAATTTTACCGCCCTTGGCAAAGGGGCAAAGCAAGTCAATCACCTTAATACCGGTTTCCAGCAAGTCGTTACTGGTAGACAGTTCTTCAAAGCGAGGCGCTTTACGGTGAATTGACCACCTTTCCTCTTCACCAATCGGGCCTTTTTCATCAACAGGTTGACCCAAAACATCCATGATGCGACCCAAGGTTTTCTGTCCCACTGGCATCATAATAGGCGCACCAGTATTGGTGACAGATAAGTCGCGTGCCATACCATCAGTCGTGCCCATCGCAATGGTACGCACTACCCCATCCCCCAACTGCTGTTGGGTTTCAAGGGTTAAACCGTTCTCGTCCACTGTCAAGGCATCATAAACCTTGGGCATCGCCTCACGCGGAAACTCAACATCAACCACCGCACCAATAATTTGTACAATTTTGCCTGAACTCATGTTTTAAGATTCCTCTTAATATTAAAGAAATAAAGTCTTCTCTTCAAATGGGCGAACCCTAACTCAAATTAAATTATTTTTCTGATATAGTATTTCATCTAAAAGTTTTTGCGCGCAAAAACTTTTAGATGAAATTCAGATAATTATTTTCAAAAGTTGCCCAGAAATTATTTTTATGAAAATCTATAGAACGCTGATTCGGCTTCTTGTCATGACATCCCGCAAAAGTTTTTGCGCGCAAAAACTTGAACATCGAAATCAGTCGGCCATCAGCGTTCTATCTCACTTTTAAACCGCCATCACCTACATTGTAAGTACTGAACCCTAAATTTTGAGGTATTTTAATAGAAGCAATGTTTATTTGTAATTAGAGACGCTTCGCGATCGCGTCTCTACGAAACCGCGAATTGTAGATTTGCTTAGCTTCGCGTCTCTTTGCGGTAAAATACCTGTTTATTTGTGGTTCAGTACTTACTACTTTCTATTTAAGGCAAACCCAAAAACACAATCTGTCCCAATTCCCCAAAATCAGCTTGATAATCACCCGGTTGAGCTTGAATCATCTTACCCATTGCACCTGTGATCAAAAACTGCCCCGGTTCCAATGTCGAGCCTTGAGCGATGAGACGATTCACTAACCATAAAGCGGCCTGCCACTGATTGCCTAACGCATTAAGCCCTTTTCCAGTATTCACAACCTGCCCGTTTTTTGTCAAGGTGACTGTGAGCGCGTTTAAATCGAAATCAGTAAAGTCAGTGATCGGTTTACCTTTGATAAACGCAGCCGCACCGACATTAGCCGCAATAATATCGACACCCTTCGGTTTACTTGTAAAGCCGATATCGGGCAATTCAATCACTGGAAACACGGCCTTAATGTGTTGCTTCAATTCCGCTTGAGTTGTGATCAAACTCGTAATCGCTGTACCTATCTCAAAACCGATTTCGGTTTCTAACATCAAACGTTTAAAATGAGACAATTGAATAGACTCAGTCGCACTCAAATCACCGCTGGCAAACAAGATACCCGATAATGCCTGATTTACATTGAATTTATTTTGTGCCGCCAGAGAAGTGAGTCCGGCTTTAAAGCCCGCCACTTTATCATGAGCAAGGCGTTTTTTAACATAATGCGCTTGCACAAGATAGGCTTGCTCAACGGACAAATCGGGATGACTTGAAGAGACTAAAGGAATGAGTTGATTATCGCGATGGCTTAGCAATAATTGTTCGGCTAATTCAAGTTCCCCAGCGTATAGGCTGCTGGTTGCCAGTGTCAGCCATAAAACAAGGTGTTTTAATGATTTCATCATTTGATTGTAAAACAGGGCGTATGCCTAAATTGTTTAGCGTTTAAGTGTTTTTTATTGATTGGTGGGCAACAATAACACGTTGCCCAGCCTACAGACGGTTTTAAAGAAGGAAATGACTTTTCTCGTCTTCCTTATGGGTGTTTATACAGCCGCCGCCCCGCTTACAATTTCAGACAACTCTTGCGTAATCGCCGCTTGACGCGCCTTATTATACGCTAATTGCAATTCATCAATGAGAACCCCCGCATTATCAGAAGCACTTTTCATTGCCACCATACGAGCCGCTTGCTCGCAAGCCACATTTTCAACCACACTTTGGTAAACCAGCGATTCAATATAACGCATTAACAAAGCATCTAAGACTTCTTGCGCTTCGGGCTCATAAATGTAATCCCAGTGATGAATCAGTCTGTCATCTTCTTCATCCGCTGAAATGGGAACCAGTTGCCGTATGATGGACTTTTGTGTCATGGTATTCACGAAATGATTATAGACAACGAACAGTTGATCAATCGTCCCGTCAGTGTAAGCATCTAACATCACTTTCACAGTACCAATTAAATCTTCAAGCGTAGGTGAATCACCTAAATGACTAGACTGTGCGACGATGTTACCCCCAAAGCGTCTAAAAAACATCCCCGCCTTGTTACCAATCGTACAGATATCGATTTCAATCTCATCATTCTGCCATTTTTTCATGGTAGACAATGTTGTCCTGAACAAGTTGTTATTTAAACCACCACACAATCCACGATCAGATGAAACAATGATCATACCAATACGCTTGACTTCACGTCCAATCATGTAAACATGTTTATATTCAGGATGCGCATGTGCCAAGTGACCAATCACGGCACGCATTTTATCAGCATAAGGCCGTGAACGACGCATTCTATCCTGCGCCTTACGCATTTTACTGGCCGCAACCATTTCCATTGCACGGGTAATTTTTTGAGTACTTTTAATACTTGCAATCTTAGTACGGATTTCTTTTCCACTTGCCATAGTTTATTCCAAATTTTTTTTGATTCTGGTTACCACAACATGATTTAATCCTTCAATACCGAAGGGGTTCGCGTGTTAATAAGAGATATTCAGATAATCACGCCAAAGGAGGAACTTTTTAAATCCAATCTCACGCAAAGGCGCAAAGGCGCAAATGAAAGAGGCTAAGTCAGTTTAGCGAAGCTTACCTTCGGTTCTTAGCTCGATGCGGCTTTGCGTGAGATAAAGGGCCGTTTTTGAAATTATTTTTCTTAAAATACTTTAGAAATATCAACAAAATTCAGTTGTTTCAGGGAAAACAGCAACATTGACACCACTTGTCATGCCTACTACAACATTTCTTTCAATGCGATAACGGCCTCTTTTGCGTAAGGTTTCAACCGAGATGGAATTTGGCTGGGTAGAATTTCAGGCCCAAGAATGCCCACACCAATGGGCTTCGTTAATTCCATTTGCAGTTGAATCATCGCATTGATGACAGCATACCCCATCACCAATCCATGTTTCGTTTCCCCACTTTCAATAATACCTAATGCCAGCGCACCGTCAACCTCTTCTTCCATCAGTAATCGTTTCAAGGCTAACGGTTTTTCCATAGAACCATGTACCCACTGCTCAGCTACGATATTGAGTTCACATTCTTTTGCGGTAACACGCGCCTGCTCAAGCATCTGTTCGACTTTCGAGCGATGAAACGAGCCCAAGACAATAGCAATATTGTTTTTCATGCTGTTCTATCCTCATTGATTAAATAAATGCTTTTCAGCAAGCACCCTTTCTACCGTATCAACAATCGCTTGAGTTTGAGTATCAATTTCAATATTCACCCTATCACCTTTTCCTTTAAATCCAAAAGTCGTGCGTTTCAGCGTTTCCGGTATCAAGTAAACCGTGAAAGTTTCATCTGTTTTATTCACATTCACTATTGTGAGACTCACACCATCTAAGGCCACATAACCTTTTGAAAAAATATATTTCATCAAGTGATGAGGCGCTTTAAAAGTGATAATGTGATTATTTGGGATTGAAGTATTGAGTTCTATTATTTCGGCCATGTCATGCACATGCCCTGAGATAATATGTCCCCCAATTTCATCACCGACTTTAAAAGAACGTTCAACGTTAACACACTTTCCGATTTCGAGCACACCGATAGTTGTCCGTTGCAACGTTTCTTGCATGGCATCAAAATAAACCTGTTTGTCGTCACCTATTTGGGTTGTCGTCATACAGGCTCCGTCAACCGCAATGCTGGCACCCAGTTCTAATCCTGTAAGTATTTCATCTGGAAAAGTGAGCCCAAAAGTCGTTAGCTCTTGTTTTTTAAGGACAGTTGAGACTTTTACATTAGCTTGTACAATACCTGTGAACATAATTTGTCATTTGTCATTTGTCATTTGTCAATTGTTAGTTGGTGAGCAAATTTTTAGCTATGAAAACCATAACGACAAGGATTGTATCTAATAAAGGATAAGAACCTTGTCGTTATAGTCTTATCCCTTCTTATAAGCAATCCTTGTCGTTATAGTTTTTCATGTTCAAACGTCGCAAACCGATTTTAATATACGCTTCTTGACATTCTATTCCTATTGATTGCCTTTCCAATTTCTGAGCGACGGCACAGGTTGTAAAAGTGCCCGAAAAAGGATCAAGAATCCGTTCTCCTTTATTTGAACTCGCCCTAATTATCCTTTCTAATAAAGCTTCTGGTTTTTGTGAAGGATGTTCCTCATACTCATTCATTCGATAACGCACTCGATGAAAATCCCAAACATTACCCGGTACTTTTTGGGTATTATAAGGTTTAGGTTTCTCGCCTCTATAATCAATCAGTTTTCGTTTTGCCCCTGTTTTAGCTTCGATCAAAATGTCATGCGTATTAAAAGTATATTGATTTTTATTTTTAACACAGAACAATATTGGCTCCCACAGTGAACCAAAATATTGCTTTACTTGAACGCCAGAACTATCATAGGCCCAGACGATACGAGATAAGATAGTCATTTTCTTTCTAATATATAAGTCCAAATAAGGCATGGCTTGTGTACTGCTCATCAAATACATCGCGCCATTTATGGTTAATTTTTTAACACAAAGTTCTATCCATTCATAACACCATTCTACATAAGCTTCATCACTCTGCCATTTGTCTTTGAAATGAGAAAATGTCTTACCAATGTTATAAGGCGGATCAACAAAAATCAGATGAACTGAATTATCTTCAATATACTCATTCAGTGCTTTTATAGCCTCCCCATAAATCAATGTTGTCAATTCATTTTGAAAGATTTTCATACTTTATTCTTTTAAAAATGCAATCGTGGCAAACTTGGAACGAAGGGTTTTGCTATTTTTACTCAGGTATTTCTGGACTATCACAATGTGAAAGTTGCGGATAATCCGCATTTTAAAAATTTTGTTCGTTATCTGATGAATCATTTTATAAACCCTTAAAAAAGTCCTCTCATTCAGTAGCTGAATAGCTGATACTTGTTTCCATTTAATACTCTTTTTGTCGTTCAATTTCCGAAAAACATTTTAAATCTTAATTCTTAATTATAAATTAAGTCTGCTAATATTTTAATATTGGGGAAAGAATGAACGTTTTTTGTAAATGACTGATAATTATTTAAATATTTTCTGTACAGGACAAAAAATGGTAAGTTATTGATATTATAAAGTTTATCTCTTATATTTTCAATAAAAACAATAATTTACAGATTATCATTTATCTTGTACTGAGTGAACGATTAAATACTAATGTCCATTTTTCCAAATTTCCATAAAAGGCATCTCATCAGGCCGCCGTTTAAAACCATAATGCCCATAAAACTGTTCTAATCCTGGGGCAGCAGCCATCAAACCAATGAATGCCCTCGCGGGTGCAGCCGAATTAATATAATTCATCAACTTATCCATAATCAATCGCCCAAGCCCTTGCCTTTGAAAGGCGGGCATGACAATAACATCATGAATATAAAAATAAATTTGACTATCGCCAACGATGCGCCCACATCCAATGACTTGGTTTTGATGTAATGCACAAACCAAGAATAGAGAGTGTTTCAAGCCGACGGCTATCTGTTCAGGTGCTAGAGTATGCCAGCCTACAGATTGACGAAGTCTTTGATATTCCTCAACAGTTGGCATACGTTCAATAATTTTAAATTCATCCCTATTCCATTTTCCTTAAAAATATTAAGGCTAAATCAGTACACTTTTATGTCGGATTCTTAACGCTTTTAATGTTATATTTAGTCTTGTTTGCCTACCTATTTTGCATTATAACCGCAAATAGCGGCCTGATTTGACTCTAACCATTAATGCCTGCATTGTAACATAAGGTAGCTCAAAGCCAAATCAAATCACACTTTATCACATGCATTGTTTTTTCATCAGTTCATGAGTTCACTTATGGTGGGCAACACCTTGCCCACCCGACATAAAAAAAATGAGCATTTTAGAACAAAAAACCTTTATTTATGCTATTCCACCTTTTAATCAATTGCAAGCGCATGAACTTGAAGCCGTTACTGATGCGATGGATATTGCTTACTTCAAAAAAGGGGAGCAATTGATTCGACAGGGTGCTTCTTCAGAGGCACTGTATATTATTATTAAAGGCATCGTGCAAGAAATGCAGGATGATGAGATGGTGTCGCTGTATGTTTCCCAAGATTCTTTTGATGCCATGTCATTGTTAGAGGGCAAAAGTCAAAATGACTTTATCGTGCAAGAAGAATTGATTTGCTACGTTTTGCCTAAAGAACTCTTTTTAACCTTCATTCAGTGTAATGAGCGTTTTAAAGAATTTTATTATCAAGATTTATCTAAACGCCTCAATAGCCTCATTGAACAACGCAATAGTACCGAATTAGCCTCATTCATGGTGGCGAAAATTAAGGATATTTATATTCAAACCCCGCTTTTTGTTGAGGCTAATACTGCTGTCTATGACGCTGTACAAACCATGACTGAGCAAAAAAGTAGCTTTATTTTAGTTAAAGCGAATAATGAGATTGGCATCGTAACGGATAAAGATTTGCGCGATCATGTTGTTTTACAACGTTATTCTATAGATGATCCCATTGCAAATATAGCCTCTTATCACTTAATCAGTTTATGCTGTGATGATTTTTTGCTCCATGCTTTGCTCGTGATGCTCCGCAATTCCATTAAACATTTAATCATTAAAAACGATCAGGAGATTATCGGCGTATTAGAACAGATTGATTTATTGAGCTATTTGTCTAATCATACCCGCCTAGTCGCGGTGCAAATTGACAGGGCGCAAACTAAAGCGCAATTGAAAGTGGCCAGTCAAAATATGACGAACATGATTAAAGCTTTCAATGCTAATGGTATGAAAATCAAGTACATGATGCAATGGGTTAATGAACTCAATCAACAAGTGTTTAAAAAATTGTATACGTTCATTGCGCCACCAGAATTATTAGACAATTCCTGTTTGGTTGTGATGGGGAGTGAAGGGCGAGGGGAGCAAATCCTCAAAACGGATCAAGATAATGCGATTATTTTGCGAGAGGGTTTTGTCTATGACGGATTAGAAAAAATCACTCAAGAATTAACCGAAACCTTAGTCGATTTTGGCTATCCAGCTTGCCCAGGCAAAATTATGGTTAATAATCCCTATTGGTGTCAATCATTAAAGGGGTTTAAAAACAAAATTTTTCAATGGGTTGTTGAATTTAAGGAACCGTTATTGGAATTAGCGATTTTTTGTGATGCCAAAGCGGTAGCCGGTGATATCAGCTTACTTGAAGAAGCGAAGCAATATTTATATGAACGTTTGCAAGACAATCAAGCGTTTTATGCACATTTTGCTAAACCAACGATATCATTTGAAACGCCTTTGAGTTTATTTACAACCTTTATTGTTGATAAATCACACGAAAACCAGCTTGATATCAAAAAAGGGGGCATTTTCCCAATTGTACATGGTGTTCGTAGTTTAGCCCTAGAGTACAAAATCACTGAAACCAATACCCTTAAACGGATCAAATCTCTCACAAAACAAGGTATTTTTGAATCGGCTTTTGCAACAGATTTGATTGAAGCACTGGGTTTTATGATATCACTACGCCTAGAATTTGAATTGGATAAAATGAAACAAGGGGAAGCATATGATAACTACATTAAGCCGAGTGAATTAAATAAATTAGAACGTGATTTACTCAAAGATTCCCTCAAAATAGTTAATCATTTTAAACAGTTTATCACCTACCATTTTAAGCTGGATAGAATGTAGAGACGCGATGCTCGCGTCTCTTCTTGGCATCTTCGCGATAGAGACGCGAGCATCGCGTCGAAACAGTAGAATTTTAAACTAAACCGTTTTTCACCTATCACATGTAGAGACGCGATGCTCGCGTCTCTTCTTGGCATCTTCGCGATAGAGACGCGAGCATCGCGTCGAAACAGTAGAATTTTAAACTAAACCGTTTTTCACCTATCACATGTAGAGACGCGATGCCTCGCGTCTCTTCTTGGCATCTTCGCGATAGAGACGCGAGCATCGCGTCGAAACAGTAGAATTTTAAACTAAACCGTTTTTCACCTATCACATGTAGAGACGCGATGCTCGCGTCTCTTCTTGGCATCTTCGCGATAGAGACGCGAGCATCGCGTCTCTACGATTGAACGAATTGGTTGTGAGGTATTTTGATGAGAAATAAACGAAATCAATATTGATATGTTTAGAAAATGGCAAAAGTGGCACAATCGCAAAAAACTTAAACTGTAGAGACGCGATGCTCGCGTCTCTTCTTGGCATCTTCGCGATAGAGACGCGAGCATCGCGTCTCTACGATTGAACGAATTGGTTGTGAGGTATTTTGATGAGAAATAAACGAAATCAATATTGATATGTTTAGAAAATGGCAAAAGTGGCACAATCGCAAAAAACT
>Ga0190315_1000043_pt1 | contig 75339 bp, 53 predicted proteins | sample 48701101_MG_FD_161673 | JGI IMG/M metagenome (GOLD analysis project Ga0190315, IMG submission 161673) | Hydrothermal vent sediment bacterial communities from Southern Trench, Guaymas Basin, Mexico - 4870-11-0-1_MG | ecosystem: Environmental > Aquatic > Marine > Hydrothermal vents > Sediment ...
CCCAACAAGTCAGCAGTTCCACGCTCGCTTAAACAGGCCGTTTCATCATCAAGTACGTAACCATCGCACTGAATGCCTGGTATGATTTCTACTTGGCCGTAATGTACGGCCTCTCTTTTTGTCATATATTGAGTTCCTTTTTTCAAAATATTATCAGTGTGATTAAAATACACTTGCTACACTTAAACCAACGGGAAATTTAATTTTTATTAAACGCAAAAGGCGCAAAAGGCGCAAAAGACGCTAAAGAGGCTCTCTCTTAATAGAAATAGACTCTTTGCGCCTCTTGCGCCCTTTGCGCCTTTTGCGTTAAAAAAAATAAACGCTAAACAGGTTTGGTATGACATCAGAAACGACTTTCAACCGGAACAACAATAATCCCAATTCCTCTTCCGGCCCATTTTGTTAATCGAAACACTCGCATAGCGTCTTGATTCCACCAACCTATTGTTTTTAAAGACTTTTTACCCCCCCCCCGAATTTTCCACAATATCTTGAAGTGATCTAGGTGTGAAACTGCGTATATGCCCAGAGGCATGTAAATTAGACAAATGTTTTTTGAAAGCCGGCAACCACAAACCATAAGTAATTGAATTGGCGCCGACTTCACAAGTTAACGGTTGAATTGAGAACAGCAGAAATAAACGATTGATCCAGGCACTCAAATTAGGAACACTGATAATGCAAATACCATTCGGTTTTATAATCCTTTTAAACTCTTGGATCAAATTCTCGGTGTAAAAAATATGTTCCAAAACATGATTGCAAGTGATGATATCAACACTATTATCTTCTAATGGCAATTGAGTGCCATCGAAATCAGTTTGAATAAATTCAACATGCTGCTCATCAAGTACATGATTTGAGCTTTTAACTAAATCCATACCCACTTTATGAAAATTCATTTGGTATTGATGAGCCAACACATCCGTAAAATCGCGCAAAAAGATACCTTTGCCACAACCCACATCAGCAATATTCAGATTTGAATCTCGGTGTTTTGATAACCATGATTTCAGGCCTTTTATGGACAGGAGTTGACTCAAATCATATTCTCCACCAGCATATTTTTTATGCTTGTTATTCAACGTTTCGTAAAATTGTTTAACACTATTTTTATCCACTACGTTTACCTCTTAATTAATTCTTCAAGGGCAACCACAAGGGTTTGCCCCTACATAAGACATTGGTTTGTAGGGGTAATCCCTTGTGGTTACCCCCTTCGCTGCACCCCACGAATGACTCCAACCTATTGTTTTTTAATACTTTTTTCCCCCCCCCCCCCCGAATTTTCCACAATATTTTGAAGTGATCTAGAGATATCTTTAGCAGTATATCTAAAATCAAAGCGTTTGGCATTGTCATACGCTTCTATTGCAATCTGATGACGTAATGCCTCGTTTTCTAATAAAAGCATCACTTTCTCAGCAAGCGTTTTAACATCGCCTACCTTATCAACCCGTATCATGCCTTTAGGATAAACCGTATCAAAAAACGCTAGGTTATAAGCCACAACGGGTACTTTGCAAGCTTGCCCTTCAACGGCTACCATGCCAAAGCTTTCATAAGAACTCGGAAAGAGTAAAACTTTGGATTGAGCGATTTTACGGTATTTTTCGATACCATCTACAAAACCTAGGAAATCAACCCGGCTACCATCAATGCCGTATTGTTTCAATTTTTTGGTCAGAATATCAGTTGGAATATCACCAATCATAACCAGTTTCGCATGCTTAAACTGTTTTGAAATGATTGCCCAAGCTTGAAATAAATCCTCGTAGCCTTTTTGGGGATGAAAACGGGCGATAAAACAGACATCGTATTGTTTGTCGATTTTATCAGTGTCTATTTGATTGATTTCATTCCATTCGGGTGCGACATGGGTAATTAAAACTTGTTCATTGGTAAAGCCTTTCTTTATTAACTTCTCTTTATCAATGTGATTGCAGACAATAACAAATTGTGCCAATTTACGCATAAATAGCATAATTATTGTCTGGGTAAAGTAATAATATAACTCACGAAAACTTGGAATATGAAAACCTTTTTTGTGAATTTTATTAAATCCTTTAAAAGGTGATGGCGCAATAAGATGCAGATTGCTTATCCACTTAACATCAGAAGACATTAACTTGAGTGCGATAGCCGGTACGGAATCAGGCACTAAATCCGACGACGAGTAAACAACCTCTATTTTTTCATCGCTTTTTTTAATCTCGCGCATTTTTTTAATGCCAAGATAGGGCCGATAAAAAACATAATCCAACACGTTGAGCGGCCCTTCTTTCATTTCCAGTCCAAAAAATCGGTTAGCCCAAGGGAATCTGGATTTGATGAATGTTGGCGCCATCATAAAAACAGTATGTTCTTCTGAAAAGAGTTTGGACCAGTGAATTGTGGTTCTATCCGAACCACTCATACCTGCTTTGGCTAAAACGCCGTTGTTTAAAATAAGTATATTCATAACCTTTTTTTTAGCTTCATATAAATAGCACCTGCCCCAAAGCGGCTATTCTTTCTAAAAATAGATTCATAATATCCCAAAACATTAAATGGCAGTATGCATATCGAATGAATGAGTTTTAATAAACGTAATCCTAAACCAGGAGTCGATATTTGAAAGCTTGAATCTCGCGTCTTTTGTTCTAAATCTGGCGATAATTTAGACATGATTTCTTTTGGTAGCACAAAGAATATAAATCCGCTCAATTGACTTATAAAATGTACATGATAACACTTTTTCTCCACATAGAAATTCTTTTTCAGCGTTGCTAATAATGAATCTTCAGTAAACTGGATTAAATGCCCAAAGAATTTTTTTGGTATTATCTGCAAAAATATTAGTTTTGTTAAAGAACCAATGTATGTTCCAAGGATTGAGTTCAATTGGACAATTAAGCAAAAAACAACCCTCATCTTTAAGGCTTGCATGAATCACTTCAAGGGTTTGTCTTACATTTTCCAAACTTGAAAGATGTTCAAGAACATCAAGTACTAAAATGAGATCAAACTCTTCTGCAAAATGTCTGTTTTCCGCTTCTCCCTGAATAAAAGTGCCTATGTTGAGATTATTAGCAAAACTTATTGCCACTTGACTAATATCAACAGCTTCTTTTTTCTTAGTCATACCTACTCACCTATCATCAGACAGATAACTAAATAAAGAATCAAGATAATTCACTCTCCGTTGATAACTCAAATAAGTTGCAACTGGAGTTCTGGATGGGCTGTCTCATCCGACCGGCGATAACGTTCAAGCAAAATTGGCTTCACTTTCGTAAAGGGAAGCCAACGATGTAGCTCTTTATCGTCTAATCTTGCCAAAATATTAATCGCTGCGTTCAAGTCCGCTTGCATAACCACCCCGCACCCTGAGGCACAGTAAAACTTGTCCCCAGTACGTTTGCCGAGGCATCCGCACTGAGAACAAGTTTGAGAAGTATATGCCGCATTGACTAGAACTACCCTAGAACCTCTTCGGGAAGCTACTATATCAATGGCCGATGCCATCAATCCTTTTACCCAACCGCTCAATCTACGATTGGTATTTTTACCTAAATTCTTTGATTTAAACCTTTTAGTTAAATCTTCACAAACAACTGTCTCTGTCTTGCCAACAATATTGTTGGCAGCAGTGAAAATTAGGGTTTTGACTTTTCCTTGATGCTTCTTTTTACGTCTGTCAAGTTTCTGACGGCCCAAGTTATGCTTTATTATTCTTTTGGCTTTTTTAGGGTTCTTCTCTTTAAGTTTCTCTAAAACGGCACCTATTTTATTGCGTTTCTGGTATTTTTGGTTTAGGGAATCAGTTTCATTAGATAAAATTTGACCTAAACCTTCACCATAAAAAACACCATCAGAATCAACAAAAGCTTCTGTATAACCTTTGTCTATGCCAAGTTTGCTTCCGGGTAAACCACAAGCATTTTCAGAAGTGTTATCTATTGTGTAATGAATTTCAACTTGTGATGAGCGTAGAATAAGTCTAATCTGTCCGGTGATTGGATAATCGGTTCCAATGGGAATAGCAATGCGTTTACCGCGGGTTTTGCTCATTACCTCAATGTAATCTTTACCATGATACGAAAAACACTTGTAACTACCGGGTTCTAAAACAATCTGATTTTGCGTGTGATTTTTACCATGCTTCCAATATTTTCGCATTAATCTACGCCCATAAGAATTGTTAATCCAAACAGAATCATTTTTCAAGTTTTTAAATAATTCTTGACGCTTATCTTTGTCATCAACATTTCTAAAGATGTGGCTATTAACGTTTATTTTAGCGGCTTCTCGGTTGGCTTTTATGTCACCTAACACATCAGATAACGTCGCTCGCCAAATTCTTTGCGGTAGATTCTTGATATGTCCGGCCGCTAGGAATGAATCACGAACTGGCCGGAATTTAGCGTCAAGCCCACTGATTGAGCCATAATTATGCCAAACTTCTGTACGAACTGAACCGCACCGCACCGCAATCTCAGTTAATGCTTCATATTTCGCTTGATTGAGATCATCGCTATACGCAATTCTAGTGACCTTTTTAGCTTTTTTCATTTTTAGGTTTGTCAATTTAAGTGTATGGTTAGTCGAACGGTATATAGATTGAAAAGAAGTGTCAAGCAAATCTTTTTCAAACACCAATTTCTGACTCAAATTGAGTAAGAGTGGTTAGAAGTAACTAAGAAATCAAGTGCTAGACGTTAACACCACAACCTATTTCAAGGATTTTGACGTTACCTTTCTGAGTTATTTCATCATCAATTATTGAAAAAACAACCTCTATGTTTCTATTAAACCTTTCATCTTGTAAACGGATGCCCTGTGGGTTTTCTTCATAATCGTAATTAGATTTGTGCATAGCCCTAAGTCTCATTGCATTGTGCCTTTTTCCATTGCCACAAAAACATTCGTCATTCCAGTTTCCTTGGCATATTCGTCATTCAATTTTTTTTCAAGATACTTTTCAAAAAAAGGTTTTCTTCTAAATATCCATTTGGCGATATAAAGGTTGTTTATTGCAATGAGTTCCCAAATACCCCCCCCAAAAGTAAGGTTATTAATTGAAAAATTGGCTTGTTGTGCAAAGTGCTTTATTTGTTCTTTTGAGTAATGGCGATGTCCAATTAACCAATAGGCTGGATCAAATAAATTACTCAAAAAATGTCTATAAGGCGTTGAGAGATAAAAATGTCCACCCGGTTTCAGGACACGATACGCTTCTGAAAACATTTTATTCTCTGTCTGTTTAGGTATATGTTCAAGCACTTCCCAAGAAACAATGGTATCGTAACTATTGTCTGCAAAAGGCAAGTCAATTGCACTGCCTACCCGAAAATTAACATTGTCATAATTAACATGTTTTAAAGCGGTATTCAAATCATTATCTGTCAATTCAATACCGGTAATTGATTTAACCCCTCTCTTCACAGAATCAATTTCAAACCAACCGTACCCACAACCGATATTTAATACCTTTTGGCCTTCAATATCGGCATCCTCTACAAAACGACTTGAAAAGAGCAATCTGCCCTGTAAATCGCGACTTGGCTTTTCATCAATTATGTTTTTCATCTATCTTTCTCGCTTTTATCGTTATAAAATGCCCATGACGCGGATCAATCTTAGCAAACCAATTGGGCAAGGGATAGTAACCACTACACAAAATGCGTTCTACTTTGAAGCCAAAATGTTCTATATATTCAATGAGCCCTCTATAGGCGAATATTCTGATATGTTGCTAACATTATAAACGAAGAATAAATGTAGGGTGGGTAACGTCTTTTTGTTGCCCACCTTAAGCTTAAATGGGGCCGGCAACAAAAAACCTTGCCGGCCCCCTACAAAATACCTGAAAATTTGTGCTTCAGTACTTAATAGGTTGATTATGTTGTTATTGTTGCCTTGATAGGCCTTATCCCATAAATAATTAAAAAATTTTGAGAGCATCTTCAAATAGGTAGATTTCGTTTTTGTGGATTTCAGTGATGAGATTAATTTGAGGGCACGTATTATGACACACGTTTAATAAAAAGGACAATGTGTAAAAATCGAGGCGAAATCTAACCTAATCCAAATCAGCAAAACGGATAAGGAATTAATAATTAAGCATTAGCCCCATTTGCGCCCTTTGCGCCCTTTGCGCCTTTTGCGTTAAAAAGCTTTAAAATTGAAAATACAGAAATTCACTGACACGGGTTAGGCTCAGTATGGCAAGTGCGGCTATCATTGCGGTACTCGCTGCCCAAGCTCGTGTGGGTTGCCACTGTAATCCTGAATACTGCCAGGCTTCGCCACGATAAATGTCAAAGGCGGGCTGATAACGCGACATAAACTGTTGAGTGTTTGGGGCATACCAAGTCAGTAGGAGTGAGAAAAATAGCCAATAGACACCACTCCATGGTGCGGCAAAGAGATTGTTCATAAAAGCACCATCGGTGAAATAACCTTGTTCAATTAATAACCAAAAACCAAAATGTCCTAAATAATTTATCAAGAAATGTGGCAATGGTATCCCATTCATTCCGGCCATCGCTTGCAAGACGTTAATGGCACCTGAAAAACTCTCTGCCCGAAAAAATACCCAGGCGATGACAACTGCTGTAAAGGTAATCAATTGCGATAATCCACGCCCCCACCAACTAGAACGGGTTATATCCTGCCCTAACGCAATCCGTAATGCCTGCCAAGCATGATTGATCATGAGGTAAACACCGTGCAAGGCTCCCCAGACGACAAATGTCCAGCCGGCACCATGCCATAATCCGCCTAGCAGCATAGTGATCATCAAATTGATATAACGCCGAATCGTTCCTTTGCGATTACCGCCTAGTGGGATATATAAATAATCACGGAGGAAACGGGAGAGTGTGATATGCCAACGTCGCCAAAATTCTATGATGTTGACGGCTTTGTAAGGCGAATGGAAGTTGAGCGGTAGACGAATACCAAACATTCTGGCGATACCTATCGCCATATCAGAATAGCCCGAAAAATCGAAATAGAGTTGGAAAGTGTAAGCGAGTGCGCCGCCCCAGGCTTCAAAGAAACCTAATCTAAGCCCTTGTTCGGCCGCTTCAAAAACCGGTGTGGCATAGATAGCGACGCTATCCGCTAAGACGACTTTTTTAAATAAGCCTAGGAAGAAGATAGTGATGCCTACGGCTAAATGTTCGTGATTCAGTTTGTAAATCACATCCTTTGCGAATTGCGGTAGCATTTCACGGTGGTGAACAATGGGGCCGGCAATCAGTTGTGGAAAGAAGGTGACAAAGAGGCAGTAATGCAGGAAATTGTATTCGCGCGTTTCACCTTTGTAAGCATCGACTAGATAGGTGATTTGTTGAAAGGTAAAAAAGGAAATGGCTAGGGGCAGGATGATGGTTTGCAGATGATAAGTGCTACTGGTTAGACTGTTAAAGTTGTCAACAAAAAAGTTGGCATATTTAAAATAGCCGAGCAGAAAAAGGTTGACAAACACGCCAAACGCGAGCAGTAATTTGGTTGAGTTGAAGTTGAGTTGGGTGGAATTGGGTTGAGTTGACTGACTGACGAGGGTTTGCGCGTGTTGATTAGCCAAGGCAACGCCTACCGCATAATTAAATAAGATGGAAGCTAAGATCAAACCCAGGTAAGCTGGATTCCACCAGCCATAAAAAAATAACGAGGCTGCGATTAACCAGGCAATCGCTATTCGATGATGCCCTCGACTCCCTATACTGAAAAAGACTAGGAGCGTAATGGGTAGAAATAAAAAAATAAAGAGGTATGAATTAAATAACATGTCAGTTTCTTATCAGTTATCAGATGACGAAGGGGCAAACCTGACAGGTTTAAAAAACCTGTCAGGTTTTATCACTTGGATTTTTCAGATTATCTCTGTATTTTATGTAGTGGCGGATAGAGTAATTTAACAGTCAAAAGGATCGTTTATCCCGTTAAGTACTGAAGCACAAATAAACAGGTATTTAACAACAAAGGGCAACCACAAGGGATTGCCCCTACATGACATTGTGTAGGGGCAATCCCTTGTGGTTGCCCCCTTTCGGTTTTTTTAAAATACCTGAAAATTTATGGTTCAGTACTTATCTCACTTGGATTCAAATCCGTCATCGTGGCGATGGTTTCTATATCCATGCCAGCTTCAAGCATTTTTTGGGCGATTTCTTTTCGCCCTTTTTCTAGCCCCTGTTGTAATCCTTTATTAAGTGCCGTCTCAATCGCATCTTGCTCATTCACCAGCGCCATCAAATACTGTTCATAATGCTGGCGTTCTTCGGAACTCATTTTTAACACGTCTAATTTTTCACCAGCTAATGGCAAATTTTTCGCCTGACAATGAGCCGGTAAAGCGGCGTGCTTAAACAAATAAATCCACTCATCCAAGTCTGTCTTCATCTCATCGGCAAACCGTTCCACATTAATCAAGTAATATTCAGGAAAAATCTCTTGGCTTTTGATCGTTTCAAGCGTTTTATCGGCTCTCCGTCGCCGAAAAATCAAGGGCTTATTATCGTGCAACCCCCGAAATGCCGTATTACCATAAAAAACATAATCTTCGCCCAATCCCAAATTAAAATAAAGGATACTGATAGAAATCACTTTACTAATCTCGCGATAATCTTCACCTGATTTCACATTATCGACAATCACTTTAGAAACCCCAAACAAAATGCGTTCCAAATAAGCGGTCACATGACAATTTTGGATTTCGATAATGACGTATCGCTTCTGTTGATCTTGGATCAGAATATCAACCCGATTCAGTTTTTGCTCCATCTCCGGCACATTGGATTCACTTTCGAGAATTTCAAGAACGGAAACCTCTTGACGAAGCACCGCACTTAAAAAACCTTCTAAAATATCAAAATTCGCTTTATCCCGTAATAAGGTTTTCATCGCCCAATCAAAGCGAATCAATTTCGTTTCATTACTCATCGGATTCTCCTTTTTTTAGCCCCAAAAACTCAAGAAGTCTAAAGACGCTTAAGACGCATCTGTCCGCTAAAAATGCCTTAAAAACCAGCGTTCTTTTGCGTCTATTGCGTTCTTGTTTTCTTTTGCCGTAATTATCTTGAAAATTATAGCATTAAACGATTATTCATGATAGCCTGGAATCCTTTGTTCTAGCAAGGAGTCGGTTTTTTGTCCAATGCTGCCTAAGCCTTTGAGTTGAAATTCTAGGAAGACGCTATTTGAATGGTCTAAATCTTCTCTGTTTTCTAGATTCATGTAGCGTCGTGCTATGAGGCGCACGGCCCAGCAGCAACTGTTGTATTCAAAGCCGGCAAGGGTTTCTAAAGGGGTTTTATCTGGTAGTGAATAGTTGTAACGTCCTAATATATTCCAACGTGGATTGAGCGCCCAGTGGAAGGAAAGATCGGTTTGTTCGAGTATGTTGTCGCGCAGACGGTAGGAGAGGTTTAAAATATTTTTGGGTGCGGGTTGATAACGCATGCGTACAACGCTGTGTTCTGTGTTCTGCGTGTGGGGATTCCAGCGCCAAGTGGTGGTGGCTCGCCAGTGTTGGGTGAATTGGGCGGCGAGTTCCATAACCAGGTTGGAGGTGCCTTCTGTTTCGATGGGTTCATGGGGTAAGGTGACGCGCCGATCTCGAAAGTAGACAATTTGCCCTAAACTGGCGCGTAGGTGTTCTGTGCCAGTGGTGCTGCCGAGGAAACGGGAACTGAGGCCTAAGCTGAGTTGATGGCCGTCGTCTACTCGGTCGGCACCAAGATAGATATCGTCACGAAAAAGCTGCATGAATGAGAGATCATATTCGGCGCTGTCGAAAATGGGGATGTCGGTTTGATCTTTATATGGGGTGTAGCGGTAGTATAGCCGTGGTTCTAGTGTTTGCACTAGGTTGGTGTCCCAGAGTTTGAGATCACGTTCAAAAAACAGGCCTGTGTCGGTGCTGAAGGTGAATAGGGCACGTTGTGGTGTGGTATCGGCCGATGCGGTGACGTTGTCTAGGTTGTAAGTGGTGTAACGTAGCGAGAGTTTGGGGACGATAAAGGTACCAGGGGTGCGCCAGGGTAGGCTGAGACTGGGTTGAATGTCAAAGCGGTTGCCAATCGGGGCGTTAACGACGTTGATATCACGGTCAAAGCGTACCCCTTCTGCCTGTAGTCCGAAATTGAGACTGCGATTGACTTCGGGTAAGGTGGTTTTGACGAGGAATTGGGGTAAACGTTGGTAGGGATGTGCATAAGGGTTGTCATCTAGGGTTTGGAAGTTTTGCAAGCGGCCTAATCCAAGCCAGCCGTCACCATAGTAGTATAAGTCAGCACGCCGTTCTAGGTGGGTGATGCTCATGAGGTTGATATGTGTGCCGAGTTCTTCAAAGTAGCGTTTGTCGGAGGCGTAGTTGATGTTGACATCGGTAACCCAACGTGGGTTGAGCTTGCCTGTGTGCTGAAAAGCAAGTGAGCTTCGATCTTCTCCTAAGATGGAATCGTGAGGGAGATATTCTAGTTCTAATTGACCATCGGCGGCTTGAGTCAAGTAGCGAAATTGGTTGTTTAATAATACACCTCGCCGTGACATGACATGGGGGGTGATGGTGGCATCGTAATGTGGGGCGAGATTGAGATAGTAAGGGATACTAAATTCAAAACCGGTTTCATCAGAACGCCCTATACGGGGGACTAAAAAGCCCGATTTGCGTTGATCTCCGATAGGAAATGAGAAGTAAGGGAAATAAAAGACGGGGGTGTCGAACAAACGTATGGAGACATCGCGAGCAGTACCTTGACCTTTGGCATTGTCTAGGGTGACGCGATCGGCCTGTAAGCGCCAGACTTCGTGCTCAGGATCACAGGTGGTGTAGCTGGCTTGTTCTAAATTGATTTGGTCTTTAGATTCTTTCGTGAGCTTTTTAGCCTCTCCCCACGCCCTTTGATTTAATAACCAATATTGGGTATTGTTCATTTCACCTTGATTTTCAGAGCGCAATTGTAGTTCAGCACCTTTGACAACATAGTTGTTGTCCCAAAAAGTAAAGTTTTGGTCTGTTTCAATAATCTGTTTCTGACGATCGTAAACCATGAGGGGGGTTTTTAAGAGTTGATCGGCCCGTTGCATTAAGACATTACCACGAAAGGTTGAGATGCCGAGTTTTTCTTGAACAGTAGCTTGGTCAGCCGATAAATGGACTGAATCATCTTCTAGTGGTGGTATATCGGGACGTGGTGGGGCTATTTCGGTAAAAGGTTTGCATAATGCAAATTCTTTATCCTCTACCGCGCCAAGGCTATTGCTTAACAGAATTAACAGTATAATAATTAGATGGAGTCGCACAGTTATCAGTTATCGGTTATCAGTTATCAGTTTCACATTTAGCGTAGCCTCTCTTCGGTTCACGCTCAAGTTTCGCGAAGCTTCACTACGCGCGTGAGCCGAAGGCCAGCGAAGCTAAATACCGTTTTTGTTTGCCTCAACTTTTGCGTGAAAATCAGTTATCAGTTATCAGTTATCAGTTCTCACATCAGTCATTATTTCTTGAGTCTTCGAGCCTCTTGCAAAATGATTGTTAGCCTCAGAATAAATTCTGAGGCTAAAAGCGATAGGAGGCTAAAGCCGACTACTCACTTCATTGATCTTGTAGTACCCTTCAGGGTACTTGAGCTTTTAGCCTCAGAATTTATTCTGAGGCTACTCTTTTAATTGACAAAGTGAAAAAGCGAAAGGACAATTATCTAAATGGCCGTTTTAATCCCTTTGACAGGGGTGGAGGTGTTTTTCCTTGTTTGAATCTCAGTTGTATAGTTTACCTCTTTTGAAGCGCGGTAAAGTCCGCGATATTTATGCGGTTGATGATCAGCATTTGTTGATTGTCGCGACGGATAGGTTGTCGGCGTTTGATGTGATATTGCCGACACCCATTCCTGATAAGGGTGCTATACTAACCGCGCTGTCAAATTTTTGGTTTGATTTTACTCAATCAAAGATACTGAATCATCGTTCTGATATGACTTTAGAAGCGGTATTCAGTGATCGCACAGAATATGAGCAAGTATCAGGGCGAGCTGTGATTGTTAAAAAATGCCGGCCGTTGCCTGTCGAGGCGATTGTGCGTGGTTATTTAGCAGGCTCTGGTTGGAAAGATTATCAAAAAACGGGGGCAATTTGTAGTATTACTTTACCACCAGGTTTGCAACTTGGCGAAAAATTGCCGCGGCCTATTTATACCCCTTCTAGCAAAGCTGAAGTGGGTCAACATGATGAAAATATTGATTTTTCTAAAACATGTGCGTTAATTGGTCAGGATTTGGCCGCACAAGTGCGTGATATGAGTCTTGAAATTTATAGTCGTGCCTGTGATTATGCGGCTGAGCGCGGCATTATTATTGCCGATACGAAATTTGAATTTGGCTTGGATGCACAGGGGCAATTAGTCTTGATTGATGAGGTGTTGACACCTGATTCTTCACGTTTTTGGCCTGTCGATCAATATGAAATTGGGCGTAGTCCACCCAATTTTGATAAACAATTTGTACGTGATTATTTGGAAACGTTAGATTGGGATAAAAAAGCGCCAGGGCCGGTTTTGCCGGCTTCGATTGTTGAGAAAACAACGGCTAAATATCGGGAAGCACGAGAACGATTATTTCAAAATTCATGAACTCCTGAACTGCCTTTTTCCATTCGATTTAATAACTGACAATGCGTATTCGGTTTGACTTCATTGCTTTGGCTTCTCTTATACTGGTTAGTTGTGCTAGCGATCCTTATGATGCTGATCAGGTTGCAGCCCCTATTAATCATGAGGCTATTTATGATTTACAGGCAAAAGTTGAGGCAAACAAAAAACTTTTGCGTGAGCCGAAGGGAAGCTACGCTAAATACCGTTTTTAGCGACTCAGGCGGCCAATAGGCATGGCATTGATCATCGGTTGTTTCATGCTTTAATTAAACATGAGTCGGCTTGGGATCCAGACGCGCTATCACCTAAAGGCGCACGGGGTTTAACGCAAATTATGCCACGTACTGGCGAAACGGAATGTGGTTTGGAACGCGAGCTTTTATTTGACCCTGAGCTTAATCTTGATTGTGGGGCCTTTTATTTCAGTAAATTATTGAACAGGTTTAAGATTTCACGCAAAAGTTTTTGCGTGAAAAAATTGGCACTGGCCGCTTATAATAGTGGTGAAACGCGGGTAGCCAGATTAGGGCGTGTGCCTCGCATACGTGAAACGCAACGGTATGTCAAACGAGTTATGGCCAGTCAAACAACTGTTGTTTGATTTCTATCTAAATTTAGGTATATATACTCATATGAGTAGAATTGATATCAAATTAAATTAATCACTTTAAAAAATAAGGAGTAATCCCCATCATGCCACAAATTGGGTTAGGTTAACCCAATATCGAGAAAAGTTTTCTCGTACTGACCTTTGGATTTAGAGGGTTGGTAAATTGGTGTTCAAACTTCTTGATTGGGTTTGAAGGTCAATTTGACCCAATGGGACTTCCTTCCAAGATTTACAGAGGTTAGTTGTACAAAACGACTTTTGTCGGATTGCGTACCATTGGTTGGGACTGCTCAACCTGGACTCTAGTTGCAACAGATCAGTGTTATCAACAGAGAGCGAATTACCTATGAATCGATTTGAGTCGATTTATAGGAACAGGCTCCATTGATATTTGTTATATCCAAAGTCAACAGATTATCAAACAAACCTATCAATGATCAATGATCACATCAGTTCTCAAAACATTGAAATTATTGATATTGAGTGATATTTAAGGCCAAAAGATTATCGAAAACAAATATAGAGTTTAAGAAAACAAGAGACAATTGTGTTGTTTTAACATCTTTAACAATCATGTTAAGAGGTGAAGACAGAGCTTCACCCTTTTTACAATTCTTAGTATATTAAATGTATCGTTCACAATTCACAATTCACAATTCACAATTATTTACGGTGACTCTCGCCAACTCTTGCAAAACTATTAAGCAAAAACGATAAAACAATAACTTTTCAGGCCAATGTTTTTGCGCGCAAAAACATTGGCCTGAAAACGAAAAGTTGATACGCCTTTCAGTCGTTGATTTATGGTTGCACGTTGGAGTTTTGCAAGTCCCTCAATGTATTGATAATTGATAACTGATTTAGCTTCGCTGACCTTCGGTTCCACGCTAAAGTTTTTGCGCGCAAAAACTTTAGCGTGGAACTGATAACTGTTGTGAACACTTATGGCTTAATGTTAAAATTTATATTAAGCAATCAAAGGGGCTAGATTGGCTCACGCCAAGCTGCAAAGGCGCAAAGTTAAACTTCGACCAGACTTTGAATCGAAGCCTGATAATTGATAATTGATAATTGATAATTGATAATTGATAATTGATAATTGATAATTGATACTTGGTGGTTCAGTATGAAAAAGATTATTTTCTTTGTGATTGTGACATTACTCTATTCAGGGGCTTGTGTGGCAGGGAAAAGATTTACCTTGGTAACGGTAAACTTTCCGCCTTTTTATGGTGAAGAAATGCTCAACGACGGTTGGGTTTCTGATATTGTCAAAACGGCTTTAGAAGCTAAAGGTTATGAAGTTGAGATTCGGTTTATTGAGTGGAAAAATGCGCTAGATGAGACTCAAAAAGGCTATTATGATGCGTTATTGGGTGCCTATTTCACACGCGAAAGGGCCGATTATTATTACTTTTCGGCACCCATTGCACAAACCCGTACTGGTTTTTTTAAGAAAAAAGAGATTGAAATCAGCTTCAAAGAACTCGAAGATCTCAAGTCTTTTAAAATTGGTGTAGTTGAAGGCTATGCGACGAGCAATGATTTTGATGCGGCCGATTATTTTGAGAAAGTGAAGGTCAAAAATCTGGATGAAGGATTGAAAAAGCTTTACAATAATGAGATTGATTTGATGGCAGATAGCCGAGCCGTGGGTAAAGATCGTCTGAAAATTCTGGAAAACGAGATACCTGGCATCAGTCAAAAGATAGAATTCATCAAACCTGTTCTTGCCATGAACAAGCTTTATGTGGCCGTTTCCAAAAATGCAACGAATGCTTACAGGAAACTGATGGATTTTAATCAAGGGTTTAGGAAAATTTTAAGGAATGGTACATATAGAAAGATCAAGAGGAAGCACAGAGGATATCCAAGGAAATAAATAAGCATAAGGGAAGGAAAAAGTTAAAAGCTTTAACCTTTTCCTGCTATCTCTCACTTAACGAGAAACGATAGTTCGTCGCGTTCCTAAAACTAACAGACAAGGTGTCAGTATCAAAGTCAATAATGTGGCAAAGGCTAATCCGCCTGCTATTGAGGTTGCCAATTGTGTCCACCATTGTGTAGACGGCGCTCCAAAATTAATCTCTCGTGTCATTAAATCAATATTCATTGCTAATACCATTGGCATCAAGCCTAAAATGGTGGTGATGGCGGTGAGGAGTACTGGGCGCAAACGTTGGGCGCAAGTGCGTAAAACGGCTTCATGGACTGCCATGCCGCTGGCGCGGAGAACATTAAAGGTATCAATCAGCACAATGTTGTTGTTGACAACAATACCGGCTAACGCAATGACACCGATGCCACACATGACGATGCCAAAGGGTTGTTGCGTGATTAATAAGCCCAGTAATACGCCAATCGTGGACAAGATGATGGCACTGAGAATCAGCAAGGTTTGATAAAAGTTATTGAATTGTGCTACCAAAATCATCATCACCATAAACAGCGCAGTCATAAAGGCGCGTGATAAAAAGGCTTCTGCTTCACGTTGATCTTTATCTTCACCTTTAAATGTGAGCGTGACACGCGGATCAACTAATAGCGATTGTTCTTCTGGCCCTTGGCTGTCTAACCAAGCACGAATTTCCTTCAATTTATCATCGACTAACACGCCTTCTTCAACCCCTGCTTGTACCGTCAAAATGCGATGCTCATCACTGCGTTTCAGTCTCCCTACACGGGGTTGTGGTATACGTTCTACAAATAAACTCAGCGGGACTAATCCCGCTTGTGTTTGAAGACGAAGCCTATCTAATTGATCCAAACCACGATATTCAGGCGGAAAGCGTATCAAAATATCCACTTCTTCATCAGCATCGTCGGGCCGAAATTCGGCCACCTTGATGCCGTTAGTGACAAGCTGTACGCCGTTACCCACACTGGCAATATCGGCCCCAAAACGGCTGGCATGAATCCGATCAACCGCGATTTTCCAATCAATGCCGGGTAAAGGCCGACTGTCTTCAATATCAACGAGGCCTGTTATCGTTTGTAAACCGGCGACTAATTCAGCAGCAGTGGGGTTCAATAAGTCGGCATCTTGGGCGCTAATTTCTATTTTGATTGGCTTGCCCTCTCCCGGCCCGCCTTCTTGTTTGAGGACTTCTATGAAAATGCCAGCTAAATCGGCGGTGCGTTGTCGGATTTCTTTGATAATCTCTTTAGCTGGCCGGCGTTGTCGCCAATCCACAAATTCAATCGCAATCACGCCAATCGTATCTTCAGGCGCATTGTCTGGTGAAACCATACCGCTATTCGCATACAAGCTGGCAAATTCGTGCATATCAAGAACCCGTGATTCAACTTCTTGTACCAACTGATCACGTTCTTGGACTGAAAAATCACCGCGCGTTCTGACATAGACATTAATCCGTTCAGGTTCAACATCGGGAAAAAATTCTACCCCTTTTCCGTAGTGTACGTAAGCTGTATTCACACCCACTAACAACAGCAAGGCAACCAGCAAAACCAGTATTGGGTGACGTATTAGTTTTTCCAAAATGCGGATATACTGGCCTGTAAAGCCTTTAATAGTGTGCAAAGGGGCTGTATCGTGATCGGCTATTTTAACCGGGCGAGGCCGACCAAATAGGGCTCCCAAGGTGGGCATAAAAATCAAAGCCATTATCAAAGAAGCACTGAGCGTGGCGATAACCGTGATAGGTAAATATTTCATAAATTCACCCACGATGCCGGGCCAAAATAGCAAGGGCAAAAATACCGCTAAGGTGGTTGCAGTCGCTCCGATAATCGGCCAAAACATGCGTTTAGCCGCTATCGCATAAGCTTCAAAACGGGGCATACCTTCGCTCATTTTGCGATCCGCAAACTCGGTGACAATGATTGCGCCGTCAATTAACATGCCTGAAGCTAAAATCAAGCTGAATAAAACCACAATATTCATGGTTAATCCCATTTGATCGAGGGCTAAAATGGCTAACAAAGCCTGGAATCGCAATCGCTACTAAGAGAGCAGTGTGTATACCGAGAATACCCAGAATCACAATGCTAACCAATACGACAGCACTCAAGACATTGTTTTGCAAATCTTTTAGGATGTCACGTACTTCCTTGGATTTGTCTTGAATAAAATTGATACGCACGTTTTTGGGCCATTTTTCTTTAAATTTATCAACGATATAGCGCGTCTTTTCTATCGTTTCGATAATATTTGTGCCGGTGCGTTTAGAGACTTCCAAGGCTAAAGCAGGTTTACCATTAACGCGAGCATAAGTGAGTGGATCCTTAAAAGTGCGACGCACTTCAGCCACATCTTGCAAAGTCACAACCCGTTTATCATCCACTTTAATGGGTAAGGTGAGTATATCTTGCAACGATTCAAATACGCCTGGCACTTTGATATTAAAGCGCCCTTGTCCAGTATCCAAGGCACCGGCAGCCACTAATTGATTATTTCTCACAAAATACTGTATCACTTCTTCATAGTTGAGGTTATAGCTTTCAACGTACAATGGATCGATAATAATCTCTACCGCTTCTTCACGATCACCCGCTATCTCAACTTTTAAGACTTCAGGCACCGATTCAATGGCATCTTTCAATTGACGCGCTAAAGTTAATAAAGTGCGTTCTGGTATATCACCAGCAAGCGTTATCACTAAAATAGGAAAGAGCGATAAATTGATTTCATGGACGCTCGGTTCTTCTGAATCAGCGGGTAATTCCACTTTAGCAATATCGACTTTTTGCAACACATCACGCAAAGCGTCTTCACTATTGAAACCGGCATCAAATTCTAAAGTGACAGAAGCATGTCCCTCGTCGGCAATAGCGGTCATTTCTTTCACGCCTGCGATAGTCCGCAATTCCTTTTCTATAGGGCGCACTAACAGACGCTCAGCATCTTCTGGAGAAATCCCTTCATGACTGATGGAAACATAAATAATAGGAATAGCTATATCAGGATCGGATTCCTTGGGAATTTCTTGATAAGCGGTAATCCCGGCGACAAAAATAAAGAGAAATAGGAGTAAGACAGTACGGTTATTCCGAATAGCAACATCGACGATAGAAGTCATGATTGATAATTTTCGTAGTAGAGACGCGATGCCTCGCGTCTCAATTGATTTGATTATCGTAGAAACGCGATGCCTCGCATCTATAAAAATCGGAGACGCGAAGCATCGCGTCTCTACAATTCTCGCGTCTCAATTGATTTGATTATCGTAGAGACGCGATGCCTCGCGTCTCAATTCTCGCGTCTCAATTGATTTGATTATCGTTTCGACGCGATCCCTCGCGTCTCAATTGATTTGATTCTCGTAGAAACGCGATCCATCGCGTCTCAATTGATTTGATTATCGTTTCGACGCGATCCTTCGCGTCTCAATTGATTTGATTCTCGTTTCGACGCGATGCCTCGCGTCTCAATTGATTTGATTATCGTAGAGACGCGATGCCTCGCGTCTCAATTCTCGCGTCTCAATTGATTTGATTATCGTTTCGACGCGATCCCTCGCGTCTCAATTGATTTGATTATCGTTTCGACGCGATCCATCGCGTCTCAATTGATTTGATTATCGTTTCGACGCGAAGCATCGCGTCTATAAAAATCGGAGACGCGAAGCATCGCGTCTCTACAATTCCTATCATTCCCACTTATGTATAACGATGAGTGCAATTATTTATTGATTAAGGGCTTGCGTGTGGGATTGCCCAGGCACATTAAAAAGGAATATCTGAAAATTCAGAGGCTTGAGACTCTGTCTGCGAAGAACAAAATGCGATGACACGATTGTCTACAATAACATCTTTGGGACGCACTTGGCTTTTGAGAATCAAGCCTTCTAGGGTTTTACAACGACTGAGGGCTACGTAAAGTTGTCCATGGGCAAAAGTGCCCCAGCCTAAATCGACAATCACTTTATCAAATTGTTTGCCTTGGCTTTTGTGAATGGTGATTGCCCAAGCCAGTTTAAGCGGGTATTGGGTAAATGAGCCAGTGACTTCTGTTGTGACGGTTTGCATTTTCTCCTCAAATTGATAAGTCACTATTTCCCATTTCGCTTTTTTAACAGTGTAGCTGATTTTATCAGGCGTTTCGACTTGAATCTGATCTTTTTTGATTTTCTTGATGCGGCCTAAAGTACCATTTACCCAACGGCCTTCACTGTCGTTTTTGACAAACATGACTTGGGCCCCTTCTTTGAGAGATAAAGATAAATCGGTTGGGAGTGTGCCTTTGTCAAATTTTCCCTTGATTTCGCCCTCAAATTGATGGTTTGGCGTGGATAATTTCTCTAAATGCGCCGTATTGATTTTTGAAGCTAATTGATTCGTTGTCGTTAAGGTGATGTAATATTCTTTGAGTTCTGATTCAAATTGTGGTTGATAACGCTGATTAATCTGTTGTATATCGCTGCTACAGGCTTGGTTGTTACGGATACTATTGAGCATGTGAAGAAAGTCTTGCTCTTTTTGGCGATAAACCTTTGTTAATTCTACCAATTCCATCCTAAGCACCTCAAATATTTTGGCACTGAAAAAGAAAGGACTTTGATAGGTTGTTGTAAATAACTTGGCTTCTTCATCACTAGAAACGACTGGGGGGAGTTGAAATAAGTCACCAATAAAAATCATTTGAACGCCACCAAATGGCTTGCTAGTCTCTTTACCATTTAAGCGCATAAAACGATCAATGACATCCATCATGTCGGCTCTTACCATGGAAACTTCATCTATGATAATGGTGTCAATGGATTGATAAAGCTTGAGTCTTTTTTTGGAACGCAACGCTTTGACTTCATCAAGATGAATGGGGCGAGGCGGTAGTCTAAAAAAGGAATGTAAGGTGGCACCGCCTACGTTGAGCGCAGCTACCCCTGTGGGAGCCAGCACAACCACTTTTTTCTTGCTTTTTTGTTTAAAATGCGCCAGTAACGTTGATTTGCCTGTGCCCGCTTTACCGGTGATAAAAAGACACTGGTTGGTTTGTTCCATTAATTCATACGCTTTGGCAAATTCTGGCGTGATTTCTAATGCGTTGGCATTGGCTGGTTTCGTTATTACAGGTTCAGGGGTTTGAATTAAAGCCTTCTCCCAACTTTGCACTGTCCATTCAGCAAGGGTTTTATCCAATCCTAAGTTCTCACATAAACGTTGTGTTAAATGGGATAATAGTTGGGTGTGAGGGGTGTTTTTTGGGGGATGCAATAAATCAAAGGCGACTTTTTCGTGAAGGGCATTGACGAGCATAAAGACTTCGCGCTTATACTGATCAGGGCATTTTTCGCGTAGTATTGTTTCAAAGTGTTTGGCATCATCACATAAATCTGTGCCGTGATGGTTGATGATATCACAAAGTATTTGTCTGGGTGTCTTAGGCATGATTTAATTTTTTTGCGTTAAGTACAACAAATGACTAGGATAAACAAGGGCTTGCGCGTGGCATTGCCCCTAGCATTTCGTTGTCTTGGTACCCTCTCGTTGTCTTGGTAGGGGCAATCCTTTATAGGTTGCCCCGATTAACTCATTTTGAAGCCCTGTGCGTAACATCATATCTTAAATGATTTTAAAATATTTTAAAACTGATAGGTAAGACAGGCTACTCTTTTTCATTGATTACTGATTATGTTAAATATTATTTTAGATAACGATATCGTTTTGGAATTATTGTCCAAATCTAAAAACGATACAATACATTCTTTTATCCGCCTACAAAAATCACCCGTTCGATTTTGGCTACCCTGTTGCTCGCTGTCTTTACTTGAAACGCAAATGCAGTCATCCATTCATCAGCCCTTAGCAACCTTATTAAACAAAAAGGTGCAATGGCTATCGTCTTTGGCAGCACATTGGCACGAAATTCCGTCTGATTGTCCGAATAAAATTCAAGCGTTGATGAGTTTAGATGCGGCTACTTTGCCCGGTACAACGATTATTTGGACTAATAAACTTGATTTGACATCGCTGCATCCTGATATCGAAGGAGGTGATCATGAATTTGTTTATGCGATGTTGGCACAATATGAAAACGAACCTTCGCTGATTGATTTGGAAAGTCAGCAATTGATTCTACGCCCGACGTTGGAAAAACACATTTTCAACGTATTAAAGCATGGGCAATACATTGGCGGTGCTGAAGTGCAAGCCCTTGAAAAGCAATTAGCAGACTATGTTGGTGTTAAACATTGCATCAGTGTTGCCAGTGGCAGCGATGCCTTGCTTATTGCTTTAATGGCAGTTGATGTGAAAGCGGGGGATGAAGTGATTACTTCACCGTTTAATTTTGTTGCCGTAGCAGAGATGATTGCTTTACGGGGTGCCAAACCGGTGTTTGTAGATATAGAGCCGATCACTTACACACTCAACCCTTCCTTATTGAGATCGGCTATTACACGAAACACCAAAGCGATTATTGCCAGCAATTTATTCGGTCAATGTGCTGATTTTTATGCGATTAATAAAATAGCTAACCAATACAATTTACCCGTAATTGAAGATGCGAGCCAAAGTTTTGGTGCAACTTACCATGATAAAAAATCCGGTACGCTATCAGCAATCGGTTGTACCCGTTTTTCTCCTTCCCAACCACTGGGCGCGTATGGCAATGCTGGCGCGTGTTTTACCGATGATGAGAACTTAGCAAACTTAATGCGGCAATTGGGTGATCATGGACAAGATAAAGATAAACCTTATCATCATCAAGTCATCGGCATAAATGGCCGTTTAGATACCCTACAAGCCAGTTTATTGCTTGCTAAATTAGCCTTGTTTCCGAAAGAAGTCGAAGATCGTGCCCATATCGCGGCAACTTACAATGGCTTATTGAAACAAGAAGAAAAAATAAAAATCCCATTTATTGCTTCTCACAATATCTGTGTTTATAGTCAATACACTATTGAAGTGAATAACCGCGATGATGTTCAACAACAATTACAACAACGCGGCATTCCGACGGTTGTGCATTATCCGGTGCCGCTGCATTTACAACCTGTGTTTGCCTATCTGAATCATGCTGAAAACAGTTTCCCAGTTGCTAAAACGGTAGCGCAGCGCGTTTTGAGTTTACCTATGCACCCTTATTTGACTGAACAAATGCAGATTAAAATTGTTAATGCGCTTAAAAGTGTTTTGTAGAAATCAGGACAATCTGGATTTTGAAAGAAACGATTACTCGATCTTCACGTTTTTTGTAAACAATTGATTTTAAAATCAATATTGTTTTAACGCTTAAAAACTAATGAGATTAAAAAATCAATGACTTACCTATTTAAACACTCAATTTGTGATTGACGCAATGCCAAATAACATCAAAAACTTGAAGATCGAGTATTAAGAAGGATTCTAAGCTATATCTTACGCCACACTTTCATCACATTAGACAAATTGTCCATTTTGGATAAAGCACGACTTAATTGATCTAGCGTGTTGACTTCTAATGTCAATACCATTTTTACACGATTATCACTTTTATCTGTACTTGTTTGAGTAGCGATAATGTTTATTTTTTCAAAAGTGGTAATGGAACAGATATCGCGCAATAACCCGGGACGATCATAAGCACTGATTTCAATATCGACAGGATAGATCAAAGTGTGCTGTTTCTCGGAATGGCTCCATTCTACTTCTATCAGGCGTTTATTACCTTCATCTTGCCAGCGTAAAGCATTGGGACAATCTCGGCGATGCACAACGACACCACGCCCTTTTGTGATGTAACCCACTATTGCATCATAAGGTACAGGGCGACAACAGCGAGCCATCTGAGTCAGTAAACCAGCGATCCCTTCGATATGAATACCGTCGTTATCAGCGTTATCAGGGCGATTAGGAAGCGCAACGATGGGAAGCTCTTGTTGTTTTTTAGGCAAGACTTGTTCATTGAAATGACTTGAAATGTGAGCCATTGTTGTATCGCCTTTACCTATTGAGGCTAACAAGTCGTCCACCGTTTTAAAACACAAGTTATGCGCTAATTGTTCAAAGTTGCAATCTTTAATATTGAGACGGCGTAATACCCGTTCTAATAAAACACGCCCTTCAACAACATGTTGTTGATTATCCAGCTTTTTAAGCCATTGTCTGACTTTAGAGCGAGCCCGTGAAGTTCTTAAGTAACCCGCCTGTGGAATGAGCCAATCTCGGCTAGGCTTTTCCTCTTTAGAGGTCAAAATTTCAACCAAATCGCCACTCTTAAGTGTGTACGTTAAAGGAACAATGCGATTATTGATTTTGGCACCACGACAACAATGCCCTAGTTGGGTGTGAATAGAGTAAGCAAAATCAAGCGGTGTGGCACCTTGCTGCAAATCGATGACTTGCCCTTGTGGAGACAAAACATAAACGCGATCTTCAAAAATTTCTGACTTGAAACGATCAAGAAAATCGCCGATATCAGCTTCTTCATCTTTCCATTGTAAAATTTTTCTCAACCAAGCAATTTTTTGTTCAAATCCCTTGTCATGTTGAGTGCCATCTTCTTTATAACGCCAATGGGCTGCAACGCCTAGTTCAGCATGATGATGCATGGCATGAGTACGGATTTGTACTTCAAAAAATTTATGATCTGGGCCAATCACGGCCGTATGCAAGGATTGATAATTATTGCTTTTTGGGTTGGCAATATAATCATCAAATTCATTACGCAAGGGTTGCCATTTGTTGTGAATAATACCCAACGCCATGTAGCATTCAGTCACAGAATCGACGAGAACGCGCACGGCCCGCACATCAAAAATTTTGTCAAAATCCAGTTCTTTTCTCTGCATCTTGTGCCAAATGCTGTAAATATGCTTAGGGCGTCCAGATATATCGGCCTTAATACCCGCTTGTCTCAGTGCTTCAGACAAGCTTGTCATGAGTTGCTGAATATAATTTTCTCTATCAACACGACGTTCATCAAGCAGTCGTGCCATTTTTTTGTACGTTTGGGGTTCCAAATAACACAATGAGAGATCTTCGAGTTCCCATTTTATTTGCCAAATACCCAGCCGGTTAGCAAGGGGAGCAAACAGATCGAGCGTTTCACGGGCAATTCGCTGTCGTTTCTCATCGGGCTGATGGCGCAAAAGACGCATATTATCTAATCGATCAGCTAATTTGATCAGGACAACCCGCACATCTTCGGCCATCGCCAACAGCATTTTACGCAGTCTTTCAGGTTGATGTTTGGTGTTAGTTTTATGCGAATGATCATTGAGTTCCTCAATCAATTTCATTTTAGCAACACCATCAACCAAGTGCATAACGACAGGGTTAAAGCGTTTTTGAATATCATCAAGCCTGATCTGCTGATCAAGAATCATATCATGCAAAATAGCCGCGACTAACACATCGGTATCCATGCCCAATTGTGCCAGTATGTCAGCGACCGCGACGAGATGAACAAGATAAGGAACACCGGCGTAAGTTTGGGACTGATGTATCTGTTCAGCCCAAGTACAAGCATCAATAATCGCTTGCTGTTCAGCCTCAGGACGATTTTGGGTAATGTGTGCCAGCCAAACTTCGAGGTTTGGCGTATCGCCTGTGCTAGAGTTAAATAAGGAATTTGTGGTACTGACCATAAAGCTACACGACAAACCGTGGCAAAAAGAGGACAGAATAATGCGTCAATATGGCATACATCATGCCTTTATTTTTATAGTCCTTTATTTTATAGTAAATAACTTTAAGCTCAGTTTGGGCTTGAGGGGATTTTCAGTTATCATAATCTAAAATAACGGTACAGATGAAACCTAGCCAGATTATAAGAAGAACAGGTGCCAATCGCAGGAAGTTAAATCCAGGAGATCGTGAAAGTCCGATATAAGTTATTGATTTAAGCACGATATACTTCGATTATTTCAAAAACGATATGTTAAAAACAGTCCGTTATAATTTATGGCTTCCTGTATCGTCTCAAATGTACAAAAAAACTCAAATAATCAAAAAGTTCGTCTCAACTTTGACGGGCAATGCCATTAAGTTAAGGAACTCTTTGATTTTGCTATATTTTTATTAAAAAACGCCCCGTCGTGCCATATTTTTATCTAGGGGTGGGGTCGTAAGTCATTGTTTTTATTGACCGTAAAAAATCGGGTACCCCACCCTAACACACACAAAAAATGATTAAAAATCAATAGGTTATATATTAACTTAATGGCATTGACTTTGACGGGGCCCTGCTTAAATCTGTCGTCATTAGCCCTATCATTTATTTTTATTATTTTTGATTTTCTATTTTTGATTGAAAAACCAGTTAATCCAAACAAAAGCCAAACCAAAGCGTCAATCAAACATAATGAGTCAAAAAAGGATAATAATAAAAAAGTACAAAAAATCAATACTTTAGCCCATAATCAATGGGGATGATGGAGGCTATGCTATCATAATATGATATCCTCGCCAATAGCGAATTTGGAGTTATTTCTACTATAGTACAACGAATTAGGAAACGAAGTTCATCGAAGCTAAAGAAACGAATAACCCGGGATAGTCTTAAGAAATGAGCATCGAAGGCGCCAAAGTTCTTTCGAGATGAATCGCAAATCACAGTTCACAAAACGAAAAGGCGAGCAGTATACAGAAACAACAATTTTTGATAACAAAGGATAAGCGTTAAAGGCTAAAACCGCTATACGCTTGAAATCTTCAAAAATTTGCTAATCGCGAATCGCCTCTTTTGCATTGCGAATCATTTTAATTCCAGTTGCCCCTCTTTGTTTTATGCTTACCCATTATTTCGTCGTGCAATAAAACGGAAGAGATTAACCTTCTGTGAGGGCATCCATAAGGGATTGCCCTTAGGCAACTCGCAAAAAATAATCTACCCAAAAAGGGGCAACCCTACGGATTGCCCCTACCGTCGGGGTTGTAGGGGCAATCCCACGCGCGAGCCCAGTGGTATATTAATTTTTTCGAGTTACCTTATGTCATATTTTAGGGCAATTCGGTTGCTTTTTATAATTGATAATTTGTAATTTGTAATTTGTAATTTATAAGATAACTGATAATGAAGAAGAAAACGCCAAAAAATCCAAGGGCCCGCAATAATGCAGCTCATGCCTCGCTTCAAAATTACTTTGATAGAATTTCAGGCAGTCTTGAAGATCGGGTTAGTGAATATCTGCAAATGAAAAAGTATATTCGAGTTTATGAAGAATCACAAAAGCTTTTAGATATTGAAAAAGCGATTAACATCGCTGCCGGTAGCCTCTATGAAATTAATATGGAGAAAAAATTAGATGCTGATAGCTTAAAACAATTAATCCAATCACTGGAAGTGAAAAACAAAGCTTTAAAATCCTTCATACAACAAAAAAAACCGCAGTCATTACAACTGAAATTACTGACTCAAATCCTTAAAAATATTAATTTGATCATTCTCACGCTTAGGCAATTCAATAAAAATATTACCCGAATGAATGAGGTTATTCCGGTTATTAAGGCGCTTCTCAAAAAACAAGAGAAAGAAAGTCATCATGAAAATGATCCTGTTCTCATAGAAATCAGCAATGCTTTAGCAGTCAGTATTGAGGAACCCAATCTTGATGAAATCAAAGTGATGCTAGAAAACGAACAAATTGCGATGTCTCAACATGATGCTAAACTTAATTTTGAAAAAATAAACGATGTCAGTGATAAGCTGATTGGCTTGCTCAATGATAAGTTATTATTAATCATTGGTGTCTCTGAATTTTTGATAGCAGGTGTTGATGACGAGGGCGCTAATGATGTCACGGTAGAGCAAAGGTTGCCTGATGAACTGAGGGTTCTGTTTTTAGCTTCAAGTGTATTCAATATGATTTATAGACTGAAAGAACTCAGGAATGGCATTAAAATTATCTTTAATAGCATCAAACTGTGTTTGCGGATTATGAATAGCAACAAGCTGGCTAGTCAATCTGAGGCTATTTTAAAACTTGGCGATGATAATATATCTGATCTGCTTTCAAGTACCACACCAAGTGTTTTGCAAAGAAGTAAGAAAGCCATTGTTGAGATTTCACCGAGTTTAGATGCGTTGGATTTGAAATTAAGATTAGACACACTTGAACTTGAAACGGTGATTCGCATGACGAATGGATTAATTTATGAAAAAGCGAATCACATTTGGGAAAATCCGTATGACATTTAAGGGGGAAGGGGAAAGGTAGAAGGGTTTATATTTCAAACGGGCGCGTTTCGGATTTTAGTTAAAAGAAAGCATGGGGCAAAAGCCCATGCTAAAAGAACAAAATCCTGACGGGTTTAAACCCTCTCGATCTAACGGCTTGTGTCGTTGAGTTTTGCTTTAACAATTAAAAAATTAACCATTAACCATTAACCGTTCACCATGATGAGGAGGCTACTTCGCCTAGACTCTGAATCTTGCCTTCCTGATCAATCTCAATACCATTTAATATGGGTTCATCACGGTATCCTCTGGAACAGGCGTTGTCAACACAGAGATATTCAAGCCCACAAAATTGAAGTTCACTGATCATGAGATAACGAACATCAGGCTTGTCTCTTAAATGAAACTGGGTATGTCCACAGATGATCCTTTCAATCCCTGTCGCTTCTTTGAATGCTTGGTATAACACTTTAAGTCTTTCATGTTGTTTTAGATTCTGCCGAAGGTAGTCAAAGTCACTCCAGACTGGGCCGCCAAAGGTGGGGAAGCCTTCGGCAACGCCGCGCCAGTAGCCCATTTGATCTATGACTTCTAGTCCGTTCATTCGCCTGAAGCTGTAATCATTCAGGGCATTTTCCATGATCTGGGCAACCAGTCTATTGCTGCGATTGATCACCTTTTCAAGACTTAAATCTCTCTTGTATTTGGCGCGTAGTGCCTTAAACGTATCATGACGTGGATCGTATAGATTGCCAAACACTAATGGGTCCATCATCGCTAGAGGTGAAATCCCGCCATGTACAAAGAGTGTACTCCCTTCGTTATGGAGTAACTGTATTCGACGAAAAAAGTGGCCATAGTGATGCCGCCAAATCAATGAAATCACTCGCAAATCTACGATAAAAATTTCGACGTTGTTTTCATCGTTCTCTTTAATAAAGAGATTAAAGTGAGAGAGCGTGCCTTGATAATCGTTTTCCCAAGCATCCTGATTATGAGACAGTTCCCACCAGTTTCTCGGTTCTTTTTCGGCCGTCAGTTCTCCAAGTAGATTGAACAAAGAGTCAGTCAACTTAACAACAGAACTTGTTTTTTCTTCTTTCAAGCATTTTTCTGAACCTAAGCCCAGTGCTTTAACCAGATTGTTATACTCGATTTGGTAGCTACCCGTTTGATAGATACGAGGTTGAGCAAGCGGGGAAAGATCGCATGGATATTGATATAGCAGGGTGTAACCCGCTTCTTGATATTCAAGTTTACCGGTTTCATAGAAGCGTTGTTGCAGCTTAACGATTTCATCACCGTGAAGTGCCTTAAAACTGTCTAGGCTCTGATTAATACCCATTTGTTTGATATACGATATTGTATCGCTTTTAGAATGACCGCTACCGTAGTAAATTTCAGGCAATTCAAATGGGTTAATAAAAAAATGAAAATTGAGTAAATCGTGATTACTTAGGATGAAGATGGGATAAATTTCAAAGGTTTCCCATCTAATCTTTTGTAGGAATTGAATAATATGGTAGCCAAAATGGTAACGATCTAGGAAATCACCTAAAAAAACAACTCGGACGGGTTGCGATTGTGGGATGATTATCGCTTCAAGTGAGGGAACAAAGGAGTCGTTTAAACCCGCTTTGATTTGTTCTACGATGTCATCCTGTTTTTGTTCATAGCGAATCAGTCCTTTTTCTGCCAAGCTGGCTAACAGGATATCCAGATCACCATGAAAATCGCCAAAAGTGATAATTCGATTAAATGCCATCTTCTATATCCTTTCAGTTTGTAAAGACAAGCATTCCAAATGATTTTCCCAGGTTCCGCCCCAATGCTAGCTTCGTATAGGGCAGACACGCAGGTATGTCCCTACAAAACCCAGCGGATTCATAGGTTGTAGGGGCTGCCCTTGCCTGTTCGCGAAGGCGAAGGTGGCATTGAGGTTCCGCCCCTCATAGTTATACTTGATACAACGCCTATTTATAGCGTTTCCCGATCTCATGACGTACAGTTATATCAAGAAAATCGAACCGCAAAATAAATTTGGAACGAAAATCCGGCCGCAAAATAAATTTGGAACGAAAATCCGGCCGCAAAATAAATTTGGAACGAAAATAATTTGTACTTAGCTTCGCTGACCTTCGGTTCATTCAATTGGGAAACGCTATAGTCTTTCTAACGATGAACGCGAGGGTTTAAAGCCGTAAGGGTTTTGGGATTGAAGCTATGGGCTACTGCCATAAGCAACTTGTGTATAACGATGAGAGTTCCGCTTGGGGAAAGCAATATCAAAAAGGCATAAGCCGTCAGTGCGGCTTCCTGTGAATGATTTTTATAGAATATCTTAAAATTCATATTGTTATCGTTTTCAAAAAACAAAAAACCTTATAATCAGATGAATTTTAAATAGGGCAACCACAAGGGATTGCCCCTACGAACCCTAGCGTTCTGCCATCGGTACGTAATCCCGCTCTGCCGCACCTGTATACAATTGGCGCGGCCGAGCAATTCTCATTTGCGGTTCGTCCATCATTTCCATCCATTGCGAAACCCAACCGACGGTACGCGCTACGGCAAAGATGACTGTGAACATATTCAGGGGTATACCCAAGGCACTGAGAATAATACCGGAATAAAAATCGACATTGGGATAGAGCTTACGCTCTATAAAATACTCGTCAGAAAGCGCAATTCTTTCTAATTCCATGGCAATTTCAAACAAGGGCTGCTGTCCAGTATCTAATTCGTTCAGGAGTTTATGGCAAATTTCCCGAATAATCGTGGCACGCGGATCATAGTTTTTATAAACACGATGTCCAAAACCCATTAGCCGCTCGTTGCTGTTTTTATCCTTAAATCGGTTGATATAGTCAGGAATATTTTTAGGGTCTCCCATTTTTTGCAACATTCTAATAACCGCTTCATTGGCACCACCATGTGCTGGCCCCCATAAGGTGGCTATCCCTCCGGCAATGCAGGAAAAAGGATGGGCTTGTGAACTACCTGCCAAGCGTACTGTTGAGGTACTGGCATTTTGTTCGTGTTCGGCATGTAGAATTAATACGATTTCCAACGCTTTGACAGCCGTTTTATTAAACTGGTAAGGTTGTGTCGGTACAGCGAACATCATTTGCATTAAATTCTCGACATAACCTAAATCATTGCGTGGATAAACATAAGGATGACCGATCAGATAGTTATAACTATTGGCCGCAATCGTGGGCAGTTTGGCAATCAGACGTAAGGCACTTCTATTGCGATGTTCAGGATTTTGAATATCCATGGCATCATAGTAGTAACTTGATAAGGCGCCGACAATACCGACTAGCATGGACATAGGATGGGCATTATGTCTGAAACCATTATAAAAACGCTGAAATCCTTCATTTAACAAGGTGTGTTGGCGAATATTCGCAGTGAAATTATCCATTTGTTCGGTTGTGGGTAATTCACCGTATAGCAACAAATAACACACTTCCAGATAGCTGCTTTTTTCGGCCAGTTGATCAATGGGGTAACCACGATACAACAAGACACCGTTTTCACCATCAACAAAGGTGATAGTACTTTCACAACTGGCTGTGGTGACATAAGCTGGATCAAAAGTAAACATGCCTAATTCGCTATAGAGCCCATGGCAATCAACAACAGGGGGCCCATGCGTTCCGGTTATGATAGGACATTCAATGGTTTTTCCTGTCCTATTGTCTGTCATTGTGACTGTTTCTTTACTCATATCTGACTCACTATCATTAGTTGTTAAGTGCGAATAAAATCAAAAAATACAAAGGGTTATTAATAGAAGGCAGATTGTTATGAAAGCTTTTGCTTTCATAAATTTTGCACGAAAAGTTATACGAAAGCTTTTGCAAGCTTTAGTGTTCTATCCTACCCTTTATCTTTTCCCTTTTTCCTCTTGCATCCACAGTGCGTCTATCAGTAACATGACAGCACCCACACTGATGGCACTGTCTGCAATATTAAACGCTGGCCAGTGCCATTGTTGATAATATATATCTATAAAATCAACAACATAGCCATACAATATTCTATCTATCACATTACCTATAGCACCGCCTAGCACCAAGGCGAGCGCACAAGCTAACCAACGTTGTTGAGATTTCAGACGGCTTAGCCAAACGACTATGATACCACTGACGATTATGGCTAATCCTGCTAGGAACCAGCGTTGCCAGCCGCCGGCTGTGGCTAGAATGCTCCAGGCTGCACCGGGGTTGTGCAATAGTCTTAAATCAAAAAAGGGTAGCACGGCGATGGGTTGATTTAATGCTAAGGTTGCACTCACCCACACTTTGGTGATTTGATCAAGTACGATGACGACAAATGATAACCCTAACCAGACTAGAACACTTTTTTCTCGGCTTGGCGAGGGTGAAGGGTTATCACCTGTCTTGAGGTTGTTGTCGTTTCCCGTTAAGGGGGGCTTCGAAGATTGATTAGGCATAACGGCGCAACTCACCAACGTCTTCTAGATTTTCTACACAACGCCCACAGAGTTCGGGGTGATTAGAATCCCTACCCACATCTTCACGGTGATGCCAGCAGCGCACACATTTAGGATGCTCGGAAGGTTTGACTTGAAGCCAAAAACCTTGTTCGCTTTCCACCGCTTCCGCTGGTTTACTATTCGCCGGATGAACTCGTGCGTAGGAAGTCAAAAAAACAAAACGTAATTCATCACCCAAACTCGTCAATTGAGTATAAAGTGTGTCATCACAATACAGATCAACTTCGGCATCTAAAGAGGAGCCGATGGCTTCTGAAGTACGCAGTTTTTCCAATGCTTTGTTGATCGATTCTCGTACTGCAAAGATTTTTTCCCAAAATACCGTATTTTTTTCGGCACTGTCTGGGAGGGAAAATAAGCCTTCATACCAGGTTTCCAATAAAACCGATTCACTGCGTTGACCAGGCTTATGTTGCCAAATATCTTCGGCGGTAAAACTGAGAATAGGGGCAAGCCAACGCACTAAGGCTTCAACAATGTGATACAAGGCGGTTTGTGCTGAGCGTCGAGCGAGGCTATTCGTTTGACAGGTATATTGACGATCTTTGATGATGTCAAGGTATAAACTGCCCAAGTCTACCGTGCAAAAATAATGGATTTTTTGATAAATCAGATGAAACAAGTATGCGTCGTAGGCATTGATAATCTCTTCTTGTAAGCGATAAGCGCGATCAACTGCCCAACGATCAAGGGCTAACATGTCGGCTTGCGCGACACAGTCTGTTTCGGGATTAAAGCCGTGCAGATTGCCTAATAAAAAACGGGCTGTATTGCGTAATCGGCGATAGGCATCTGCAATTCGTTTTAAAATTTCATCAGAGACATAAAGTTCTCCACTATAATCTGTGGCTGCAACCCATAGGCGCAACACATCGGCTCCCAAAGTTTTAATCACTTGTTGCGGTGCGATGACATTGCCTTTGGATTTAGACATTTTGTCGCCTTTGGCATCTACGGTGAAACCGTGTGTCAGTACGCCTTTATAAGGCGGTGTACCGTTACGCATCGCAACGGAAGTGAGTAAGGCTGATTGAAACCAACCACGATGTTGATCAGAACCTTCTAAATAGAGATCAGCAGGTACGCGTTGTTGAAGTTGATTTTCCAAAACGGTGGCGTGAGTGACACCCGAATCAAACCAGACATCTAGGATATCCGTCACTTTATCATAGTGAGCGGCTTCATCGCCTAGCAATTCAGTTGCTTTCAGTTCAAACCAAGCATCAACGCCGTTTTGTTCTACCCGTTGTGCAACGGCTTCAATCAATTCTTGAGTGCGTGGATGCAATTCGCCAGTGGTTTGATGCACAAATAAGGCTATGGGTACGCCCCAATTACGTTGCCGTGAGATACACCAGTCGGGGCGGGTTTCAATCATGCCTTCAATGCGTTGTTGACCCCAATCTGGTGTCCAAGTTACGGTTTTGATGGCCTCTAAAGCCTGTTGGCGTAGGCCTTGTTTATCCAAGCTGATAAACCACTGTGGCGTAGCTCTAAAAATGATAGGTGTTTTATGCCGCCAACAATGTGGGTAACTATGACGAATGCGTGCCTCATGTACTAGATTGCCGCGCGCTTTGAGTACTTCCACCACATGTTCATTAGCTGTGAAGACATGTTCACCGCCAAATAATGGCGTTTCAGGTAAAAATTTGCCTTTTCCATCTACAGGATTATCAATGGGCAAACCATAACGCTGACCAACCACATAGTCATCTTGACCATGTCCAGGTGCGGTATGTACCGCACCCGTTCCAGCTTCAGTCGTGACATGTTGACCTAAAATAATCGGCACTTGACGATCATAAAACGGATGTTGCAACTGTATATTTTCTAAATATTGCCCTTGGCAATAGGCCACCACATGATAATGTTCTATGCCATAACGAAACAGGGTATCTTTGAGTAAGGCTTCTGCGACAATGAGACGTTCAGACCCATATTGCCCCTCTTCACATTGCACGATGGCATACTCTAACTCTGGATGCAGTGCCACGGCTTGATTAGCAGGTAAAGTCCAAGGTGTGGTGGTCCAAATAACGACTGATAAAGGCCCTGAACCGAGACGTTCTGGGGCATGATGACAGCGCGTTAACAATGTCTCTTCGTTGACGACGCGAAAGCGTACATCAATCGCCATAGATTGTTTTTCTTCGTATTCCACTTCGGCCTCTGCCAAGGCGGAACCACAATCAGTACACCAATGCACTGGCTTAAAGCCTTTATCTAAATGGCCCTCGGCGATAATCCGTCCTAATGCTCGGATAATATTGGCCTCGGTGTGATAATTCATGGTTAAATAGGGGTTATCCCAGTCGCCGATAACACCTAATCTTTTAAAATCAGTGCGTTGTCTGTCTATTTGTCGTGTGGCGTACTCACGACAAGCATCGCGAAATTTGCGGACATCTAAATCGCCAGCAGTGCGGGATTTGTTAGATTTGCCTCGTTTTTTCTCAACTTCTAATTCAATGGGCAAGCCATGGCAATCCCAGCCGGGTACATAAGGTGCATTAAAACCACTTAAAGTCCGGGATTTAACAATAATGTCTTTGAGAATTTTATTGACGGCATGGCCGATATGAATATCACCATTGGCATAAGGCGGCCCGTCGTGCAAAATAAAAGTGGGTTGGTTTTGTCGTTCTTGTCTCAGTCGTTGATATAACTCTAAATCTTGCCACTTTTTTAGAAAGTCTGGCTCACGCTGGGGCAAATTGCCCCGCATGGGAAAATTCGTTTTAGGCAGATTTAAAGTTTCTTTATAGTTGCTCACAATGGCTTCTCTTAACCTAAAAGGGTAAATATCCAAGATAAATCTTGGACTCCAATTGATTTTTGATCGGTATGGGAATGTATATTAATTACTAAATATAATGAATTTTACCACATATTATGATTTTTTCACTATTATGACTGATACCCTCGTATTTTGAATGTCATTATAAATAATAATAAAAACAAGAGTTTTGGTGGTGGGTTGCAGCGAAGCGTCTACCTTGCCTATTAATTCCCAATTCAAAAATGTTGATTTATTAAAATAAATAGACTCAATAGATTGATTATTTAAAATAAATAGACTATAAATTTAAGAATACAGATTCTTACTTATAATCAAGCGATATTTCTCCTACTTTTCTTTGAATTGTTGTTTAAGTATTGATTATTAACAATTAACAATATATTTAATTATTGTCAGTAATTAAATATTGAAACCTGATGATCCGGTTTTTACTTTGAGAAATCTAACAACAATTAATGAAACGCTTTTTTTGGTCAAATTAAAGTCGTTTTCAAAAACGAGTTAGGGGCGTGGGTTGGGGCAAAAAACGGATAAGTCAGTCTTAATTCACCTTCATGCCATTTAGATGGGGGTATTGAGAAAGACTTATAGAATATAAAATGTAAATGTGTATTTGAGGCGGTTCATGATTAAAAATGAAAAAGTTGTGTTCAAATCATTGACTTATTATCCGTTTTTTAGGAGAGCCTGATTTGATAATCAGGGTTTATCAGATAAATGATTTAGCATAGCCTCTCTTCGGTTCCACATTTCACGCTAAAGCGTGAAATACCGTTTTTGCGCGCAAAAACGGTAGAATTGATAATTATTCATTGATCATTGAACTAGCCTATTTAAAAAAGTAGTCTTATCACGAGGATTTTACAGCGATGAAAATGAGAAACCTCTTTCCCTTGGCATTTCGCCTGACAGCCGTTGCAGGCTGCACTTTGTTAGCCAGTAGTTGGAACGTGGCTTGGTCTGCTGAAGCAGATTGTTCAACGATCAGTGACTATCTTGATTGTAGCTCGGAAGGCCGACAAAATGATGTCGTTTTTGTTTTTGATACCACCGGTTCGATGGGTGGCGAGATTGAGGAAATGCAAAGTGCCGTCATTGGATTTTCCGATGCGATAAAGACAGCTGGCATTGACTATCGTTTGGGCCTCACCGAGTATAAGGATTTTCTGGCAGAGCCTTGTGGTGATCCTGGTGACTTCCCTTACAAGGTTTACAATGGTGGCGTTTTGACCGCGGATAATACGGAAATGCGTAGCTGGATTGAGTCTTTAGAGGCCAGTGGGGGTAATGATGGACCTGAATCTCTTTTGGCAGGCCTTGCCCACGCAGTAGCCGATCAAAAATGGCGAGACGATGCGGGTAAAATTGTCATTGTCATAACCGACGCGCCCCCTCATGATGATGGGCATAAATGTAACCAAGAAGGCAATACCTTAAAAGGGATAGTTCCCCAACTGCGTAAGGCCGGTATTGTCACTCATGTCATTGGCCCCAATCATGATGCCATACGCGATATCGCCAGCGGAACAGGCGGTGCTTTCTTTGAGGTGAGTGATATTCGCGACGGTAGGAAGAGCCTCACCAGCATTCTTGGTACGATTGCAAAATTGATCAGTTGTTCTTACCATATCAGTTCCGCGTTCTCTTATACAGAAAAGGATGATGTGCTCTCAATTGAAACCAAGCTGATTGGTGCAGAAAAGAAAGTGATACCTTACATACCGGGTAAATCTCACCTAACCGTCACGGCTTGTGGTGGTGCCAGTGCAACGTGCTCAGATTTTGAATTAACCGCGGACACCTCGACAGGTGAAACGGTTTACAAACACACTGCCAATGTTGCGGCGTTTCGTGCGCCAGCTAAGTTAACCGATTTTTCTACATTTGTTCAAATTTGTAATTTTTCTACAACAACCCAAGCGACTCTTCATATTGGTAAATGTGAAAAAGGGGTGACACCTTCGCCACAGACACCGATGCTAGATGTGGCTGGTACACCAGCTTGTAATCCAGCAGAGGTTTGTTGGTCAACCGATCCCTACGCTCGTGGATACACCTTTTATTATGCACCGTATTCTGACCCGATTAGCGGCGTGACCCTTAATAATGTCCAAGTCATCCCGATGGGTCTTCAAAGATGTATAAGCGGGCCATTGTCGCGTGGCACACACCTCTATACTGCTGTGCAAGCAAGCAATTGTTCTGGAAACAGTCAAATTGACACGGCTAAGTTAGGTGTTGTAGAGTGTAAATAACATTTTTTATATATGGGCAATTTATTCGGTTTGCCCAATTAATTGTAGGGGCAATCCCTTGTGGTTGCCCTTTTTTGTTTTAAATCTTATTAAATGTTATGACTGAACTCACCCACTTTAATCAGGCTGGCGAAGCCCACATGGTAGACGTGGGTGCCAAAACGACTACGGATCGCGTTGCCCTTGCCGAAGGTTTGATTACCATGCAGCCGCAAACTTTAGAGTTAATCATGGCAGGTGGACATAAAAAAGGGGATGTTTTGGGTATTGCGCGAATTGCTGGTATTATGGCGGCAAAAAAAACCAGTGACTTGATTCCGCTATGTCATCCCATCATGTTGACACATATCAGTGTTGATTTAACCCCTTTACCTGAACTTAAGGCGGTGCATTGTCAAACAACGGTTAAAACAAGTGGGCAAACGGGTGTCGAAATGGAAGCCCTGTTTGCCGTACAAATGGCTTTGCTAAGCATTTATGATATGTGCAAGGCAATAGATCGTGGTATGACTTTAGAGAAAATCAGATTAATAAAGAAGGCGGGCGGGAAATCAGGTACTTGGGAAAGGGATGTATAACTACAAGGATTGTTTATAATAAAGGATAAATAAGATCGGAACGAAACTGAGAGCATGAATACTTTCAGAGATCAAAACAATGCCAAAGCACAATAACGAACTCAAATCACATAACGAGCTCATAAAGCCTATGATCTAATCCTTTATTATAAATAATCCTTGTAGTTATATCTATTATTTATCACTTTCTGGAGAAAATCATGGCTGAACCTATTTGTACTCAAAAAGCACCTTATGTACTAGATGTTGAAGCTGGAACACATTACTGGTGTGCTTGTGGCAAGTCTGCAAACCAACCTTTTTGTGATGGTTCGCATAAAGGCACTGAGTTTACACCGGTTCCATTAGAAGTCACGGAAAAGACGCAAGTCGCCTTTTGTGGTTGTCGAGGAACCAAAGATGCGCCACGTTGTGATGGTTCGCATAATAATGTTTAATTAAACTCAAACTCTATTCAAGGCAAGCTTTCTTTGAACTTCACAAAAACAGGTATTTCAGGCTTGCCTTGATGGCTTTAGACTAGGTTAGTTGCTATCACACCTACCGTTCGCGTTTGTGGTAGCGATTCTAATTCAATTTGCTGATAAACTGCCCTTTGGTAAGTCATTCCTCTCGCTTCTTCTTCATCCCGATCATTTGTTATTCTTTTTGTCGCACTGCCTAGAATTTCGTAGCCATTTTCAAGGGTGAGTAGGCAAAGCATTGTCATGTTACCTAATCGGAAATATTCAGTTTTGGCGATTTCACTTTTCATTTAGGCTATCTATTTTTTCCTCAGGTTGCACCTGGGAATATTCACATTTTCAGGTAAATGTTTCGCGGAGCGAAACGTTTACCTTAAAACCCTTTCTGGGTTGGGGCCTTTTTTCCCCTTTCTTTTTTGATCATTTGATCAGGTTAAGGGGTCGTTATTTTTTTACCTGCTATCCCACTTTGCCGCCGCTTATGCTGATGAGGTGGGGGCTGTTGATAACGACTACTGCTGTTGCTTCCTTTGCGCTTAGGGCCACTACCATAACCCTGTTTCTGAGCGCCATAATCGTTTCCACGAAATTGACGCTTTTTCTTATTGTTGCGCATACGTTGCAACCGACGAGTCGGTTCAAGCCCAGGAATAACGTACTGAGGTACCTGTTGACCCGTATAACGCTCAATCCGTTCCAAATGCAGCAAATCATCTGGCAATGCAAAAGAAATCGCTGTCCCTGCGGCACCCGCACGTCCAGTACGACCGATACGGTGTACATAATCTTCAGCAAAACGCGGTAGATCAAAATTGATCACATGGCTGATACTGGTGATATCCAGTCCACGGGCAGCGACATCGGTCGCTACCAGCAAGCGCAATTTACCTCGACGCAGATTCGTCAAAGTACGGGTGCGTGCCCCTTGTTTCATATCACCATGTAAAGCCGCCGCCAAATGTCCTTGTGCTACCAAATCCTGAGCCAGTATATCAGCCCCCTGTTTCGTAGCGGAAAAAATAATCGCTTGCGTTAACTGTTCGTCCTCAAGTAAATGCTCCAACAGACGAGTTTTATGATCGATATCATCAACAACATGTAAACGCTGCTCAATGTTGTGTTGAGTGGGCTCGCTTTCAATTTGAATACGCTCCGGCTCTTTCAGCAAACTCTGCGCTAATCTTGCCAGTGTGTTATCCCAAGTTGCCGTAAATAATAACGTTTGACGATCTTCCTGGGTAGATTTGGCAATTTTATTCACTTCATCGACAAATCCCATATCCAACATCCGATCAGCTTCATCAAGCACCAACATGTTGACCTGAGATAAATCAATTCTTCGACGTTCCAGCATATCCAACAAACGGCCAGGCGTGGCCACCACTATATCAATAGGGCGTGATAAGCTTTTGAGTTGTGGGCCGTAAGGCATACCGCCGACAAGGCTAGTACTAAAACAACGCACATTTTTGCCATAATTACGAATGGCTTGACTCACTTGATTAGCTAATTCTCGTGTTGGTGTTAATATTAACACCGACGGTTTGCCGTACTCTTTTTTGTTAAAACGACGCTCAGCGAGAAATTGCAAGGCTGGCAATACAAAAGTAGCTGTTTTACCCGTGCCGGTGTTTGCCGAGGCAATGATATCATGACCGTCGAGTACTTTAGGAATCGCTTCGGCCTGAATCGGTGTTGGGGTAGTATAGCCACATTGTTGTACTGCTTTCAGAATAGCAGGGTGTAAATTAAAATCATTAAAAGACACAGACGTTCCTCATTTTGGGAAAAAACTAACACGCAAGCCGCAACACTCAAGATGGTTCGTTATTAGACAGGAGTAACGGCTGACGCTAATTATCGCCAACCAAGTTGCTTAAATCACAATTCAGTTTTGGCATTTTGAGCTGCCAAAGTGGTTGTTTTGAAAAGAAATTATCAGTAGGGGCAATCTCTTGTTGTTACCCTTTGTAGAGGCAATCCCTTATGGTTGCCCTTGTTAGGGGCAATCTCTTGTTGTTACCCTTTGTAGAGGCAATCCCTTGTGGTTGCCCTTTGTAGAGGCAATCCCTTGTGGTTGCTCTTTGTAGAGGCAATCTCTTGTTGTTACCCTTTGTAGAGGCAATCCCTTGTGGTTGCCCTAATACCCGACATTTAACCAATAAATTTCTATTTCCAATTCGCATGGATAACCATTCAAAAAAATAGATTTTTGGATGGAAACGATTAAATCATTGAGTAGTGTTCAAGGCCAATCGGCGTTCTATCTCTTATAAAGTCATCTCTATCAAGAGATAGAATGCAGATGATACAGATTGTTATGATTGGCGCTGATTAAAACAAATCAAACAAATAAATTGAGCGCAGATCAGCGTCATTTGCCGTTATCAGCGTTCGATTCATTGTTAAAATATTTTGGTGTACTGACCTAAGTCATTGATTTTAAAATTTCGTAGTCTATTATCTTTTTCAATGACCTTGATTTAGGAACAAGTTTAATGATCAAAAACCGTTTCACTGAGGGCAAAATCAAAGATTTTGCCCCCCAATATTTTTCTAAACCATTATTCATTAAATCTAATTCAAGATTTTGGCTGGCTGAAAAAAAAGAATCATTCTACTGCATTATTAACTTTGGATCAATCAGCGTTTGATTCAAGCTGACACTCCAGTGTAAATGTGGCCCTGTTGCACGCCCTGTTTTGCCAACCGTTCCAATTTTTTGTCCCCTTTTAACCCTTTGTCCGGCGGATACTGCAATCGTATTCAAATGACCATACAAAGTGACTACCTTTTGACCATGATCGATCATCACCGTTTTACCCGTATAAAAATAATGCCCCGTTTTAACCACTTTACCTGATGCCGCAGCCGCAATAGGTGTGCCCTGGGGCACGGCAATATCTAAACCCGTATGCGGATTACGGGGTTGTCCATTGAAATAACGACGCAAACCAAACGGGCTGCTCAAACGTCCTCGCACGGGCTGCGTTAAAGGCAAGGGCGAAGTTGAGCTTATTCGCCAAGGGCTGGCAAAAGCTGATCTCATTAGCTTACGTTCACGTCGAATACGTTTTAAATCCTTGCTAGTGGGATTGACATGACGTTTATTTTTAAGCTTAATATATTGGGCTTTATACTTTTTAGCCTTAACCTTAAACGTATAACGTTTTCCCGTTTCTTCATTGACAACGCTATGTTGTCCCACTTTAGCACTCAGTGGAATGCCTACCAAGGCTACCCACTGTTGCCCATGATGTAGTACCAATACCCGGCGCTGTTTATATTTGATCTTGGGTGGTATGGCACTTTGAATACCCAAAGGTACCCAAGCGACACCGCCTGGCACGGCTGTCGTTTTGCGTAGCGAAACAAGAGAAGCCGGTACTCGTAACGCTGGGGAAGGGGAAGGTGGCGGTTTAGGCTTAGTTTCCGGTATTGACGGTGGGGATATCGGTTCTGGAGGGGATACTGGTTCGGTAGGCCGAACTGAAGGCTTCACCGGACTCGGATAAGCCGGCTCTGGTACCGGGGCTGTCGGTCGAACTGGCGGCTTTGGCTCCGTCGTCGATGGCGTGGTAGGTACACTGATTGTTGGTAGAGGCCGCGTTTGCGGCTTCTCATCCTTATCCGGTGTTATTGTAGGTTGTGTCGTGGGTTGAGGCTGAGAAATCGGTGGTGTGACACAAGAAACGCAGAGTAATGCACTCAGGCCGATCATCAACCCCTTATTGAATTGAATCATCATATCAGTCAAATAGAAAATTGATTTCAAGCAAAATATTTTTCTAAAAATGCGGCAGTCACTTGCTGAGTTTCCTCAGCAACCTCACTGTCATAGGGTGGACTATCGGGATTAGCAAAACCAGGGGCCGCATCATAGCTTTCGCACTGTAAAATTTGATTAGCCTCAGACATAACCTGTTCAAGAAAAACCTGTTTGTCAGGCCAAGTACGTTCTGTTTCAGAAAAGATAGCTAATACTGGGCAATTTAATGTCGTCACATTATGCTTGTCTAAAATCATGCGGCAATAAAACAAGACAAGCGCATTAACCTTATCAGGATTTTGCAAAGCAGCATGTTGTGCTTGTAAACCGCCGAAAGACCAGCCTAAAACAGCAACTTTACCGTTAGAAGCTTGCAGTGCTGTCAGTGCTGTCTGTAATTTACTATTATTCACTTTTTGGTCAAAGCGACGCATGTATTCACCTGCTTTTTTGACATCAACAGGATGATGCCCATCATACAAATCAATGACCATAGCGCGATAACCCAATTGGGCAAAATAATCTGCCCATTCACGGTTATAATCAAGCATACCCCACCAATCATGGATAATCAGCACTGCTTTAGTTGCCTCATTAGGGCCAGTCAAATAAACATTAAAGACATCGCCAGCCGGAAGAGTTAGCTCCATTAAAAACTCCTGATTCAAAATGGGTAATGGGTTATTGCCCCTATCAATGTTCAATGAACAATGAACAATGAACAATGAACAATGAACAATGAACAATGAACAATGAACAATGAACAATGAACCATTCTAGACAAGCGTTTTTCGCGAAAAACGGTTGGCTAGAAATCAGTTTTCAAAACAATTTTTAGGAATCACAAACTTTAGTTTGTAAAAAAGCCTTGGAGTGACAAATTTTAGTTTGTGAGAAAGCTTTCAAGTTATAATCAGAAAAGGATAATGGTGCAATGTAGCTGATGGCCGTTTAAAAGTGAGATTGAACGCTGAAGATCGGCTGATTAAACCTTGTCAATTTAATTTTGCCGCTTAATGAATGAGGGGAGAACGCTTTGAAATCCACCACACCCGACTTCTGCCCGCTGACAAAGTATGGCATTAAAAAAATCAGCGTAAATCAGGCCTTCAAAAACAAAATCAGCGTTTTATCATATCACCCACATTGCATCACTACCCAGAAAAGAACACACGCTTTTTACTCTCAAAAAAACGAAATCAAAAAGATTATTTACCCATCCAGTATTTCCAAACGAATCCGAGTGATTTTTCCAGTAATACACTCTAAGTTTTCAATCGCTTCGATGGCTTGATTGAGTTGTTTCTCGACCACTTTATGAGTCAGTATAACAACCGAAACATGAGAAACGCCACATAAAGGTTCTTTTTGGATAATGGCTTCAATACTAATCTGTTGTTCACTGAGAATCTGGGTTACTTTCGCCAAAACGCCAAGTTTGTCCAATGCCGTAATACGAAGATAATAAGCCGTTTCTATCTCTTCTATTGGTAAAATAGGCAAATCAACTAAGGCATTCTGCTGAAAAGCAAGATGTGGCACTCGATTACCCGGATCCGTCGTCAGTGTGCGCGTCACGTCAACTAAATCGGCGACGATTGCTGAACCCGTCGGCAATGCGCCAGCCCCAGCCCCATAATAAAGTGATTGCCCTAGCGCGTCTGATTCAACGAGAACGGCGTTCATCACGCCTTCAACATTAGCCAGCAAACATTTATTGGAAATCAAAGTGGGATGTACCCGAACTTCAACCCCTTTTTCTGTGCGTTGAGTAATACCCAAATGTTTGATTCTATAGCCTAATTCCTCAGCATATTGGACATCTTCCTGCGTTATTTTGGTAATCCCCTCTTTATAAACCTTATCAAACTGTAAAGGAATCCCAAAAGCAATTGAGGCTAGAATCGTCAACTTATGAGCAGCATCAATCCCTTCGATATCAAAAGTCGGATCTTTTTCGGCATAACCTAATTGTTGGGCTTGAGCTAACACGTCGGCAAACTCACTGCCGTTCTCACGCATTTCAGTCAGAATAAAATTACTGGTACCGTTGATGATACCGGCTACCCAGTCAATTTGATTCCCTGCTAATCCCTCGCGTACCGCTTTAATGACAGGTATACCCCCGCCGACAGCCGCTTCAAAGGCAATGACAACCCCTTTTTCTTCTGCCGCGGCAAAAATCTCATTACCGTGAGCCGCAATCAAGGCTTTATTCGCCGTCACCACATGTTTACCATTCGCGATAGCTTGCAACGTGATATCCCGTGCGATAGTGGTGCCCCCTAACAATTCGACAACAATATCAACTTCAGGATGATTAACCACATCAGTCAGTTGCTCAGTTAGCACGATCTCATCAACGCTATAGGGATGAGATTGATTTAATTCTTTAGCACAAGCATGACTAACCACAATACCACGCCCAGCACGACGTGCTATTTCTTTCGCATTACGCTGCAAAACATGCACTGTGCCACCACCAACCGTGCCTAAGCCTAACACACCCACTTTTACTGGTTTCAACATATATTTTGTCACTTATCAGTTGTAGGGTGGGCGTTGCCCACCCATCGAAATTATCAATTCCACATTTCACGCGCGTAGTGAAGCTTCGCGAAACTTTAGCGTGAGCCGAAGGCCAGCGAAGCTAAATACCGTTTTTGCGCGCAAAAACTTATTGCGTGGAAATCATTAATCTTTGAGAAACCTATCTCAAATGATTTTAACTACTTATCTGTTTTCAAATCCTCAACCTCAAAGACACCCAGCGACAGGGCATTTTATTTCAGTTGTAGGGTGGGTTCGAGGTTAAAGTTGGAGCTTCGCTACACCCATCTCAATTATCAATTTTGATCTTTGCGAAACATATCTCGAATACCACGCAACGCTTGACGTGTGCGATGAGGATTTTCAATCAACGCAAATCGTACATGATCATCGCCATAATTGCCAAAACCAATGCCCGGCGACACAGCCACTTTCGCTTCCGATAACAGTTTCTTGCAAAATTCTAATGATCCCATGGCTTTATACGGATCGGGTATCTCAGCCCACACAAACATAGTCGCTTTTGGTTTTTCTACCGCCCAGCCTAAGGCATTTAAACCATCACACAGTACATCGCGACGTTTGCAATACATATCCCGAATTTCCAACACATAATCCTGACACTCCTCTAGTGCCGTGATGCCCGCCACTTGAATCGGTGTAAATGTGCCATAATCAAGATAAGATTTCATACGGGTCAAGGCTGCAATCAAAGTCGTATTGCCACACATAAAGCCGAGCCGCCAGCCGGGCATATTATAGCTCTTAGACAAAGAAAAGGATTCAACGGCCACATCAACTGCCCCCGGCACTTGCAAAATCGACGGGGCTTTATAACCATCAAAAACAATATCGGCATAAGCCAAATCATGTATGATCCAAATATCATGTTTTTTCGCAATGTCAACTATTTGTTCAAAAAAATCAAGTTCGACACATTGCGTTGTTGGATTGCCTGGAAAATTGAGTACCAACATTTTTGGAGGCGGCCAAGAATCAGTAATCGCCTTGACCAATTCTGCAAAAAAATCAACTCCTGGAATCAAAGGCACATGACGTACATCGGCCCCCGCAATCACAAAACCATAAGGATGAATCGGATAAGCTGGATTAGGTACTAACACTGAATCTCCAGTACCAAGCGTAGCTAAGGCTAAATGGGCTAAACCCTCTTTAGAGCCAATAGTGACAATAGCCTGCGTTTCAGGGTCTAAAGACACATCATAGCGTTGATCATACCAATTCGTCATGGCACGACGTAATCTCAGGATACCCTTTGAGGCAGAATAGCGATGAGTATCCTTACGCTGTGCTGCCTCAACCAATTTATCAACGATAGGCTTAGGAGGGGGCTGATCAGGATTACCCATGCCAAAATCAATAATATCCTCCCCTCGTGTACGAGCTTGCATTTTTAACTCATTAACAATGTTAAAAACATAAGGGGGGAGGCGTTTAATACGAGGAAATTCGTCTTTCAAGGTAATCAATCCTTATTAACTAATGAATAGAATAAATGATTTTATGGAACAAAAAAGTATAATAAAACGGAATTCTGTCAACTATTAAATAAGCCATGAACAACTCTAACTTTTTCAGGGGCCTCCTATGAATAGGCTTTCTGGCAAACGTTTTTTTTTAGCGATGTTTGCCTGAAAAGGTGGAACCTGAAGGCCTGTGAATAGGTGGAACCTATAAACAAAAACGAACCCATATAAAAGGGCAACCACAAGGGATTGCCCCTACAACATTAGCTTTAGGGGTTTAATTAACCATTAACCATTAACCCTTAACCATTAAGCATTAAAATCGCATTCCTGGTGGCATTTTCCCTTTGACACCCCGCATGATATTGCCTATTCCACGTTTTTTACTCACTTGTTTAAACATCTTTTGCATTTGAGTAAATTGCTTAAGTAAGCGATTCACATCTTGAATTAGGGTACCCGAACCTTTAGCAATCCGACGTTTGCGGGAACCTTTAATAACTGTCGGTGTGCGCCGCTCAAGGGGAGTCATCGAATTGATAATCGCTTCCATGCGCTTGATTTCTTTATCGTTGAGCATCGACTTGGCTTTATCGGGCACTTGATTGATACCCGGTATTTTATCCATCAAGCTCGCAACGCCACCCATATTTCGCATTTGTACCAAATGAGCGCGAAAATCTTCCAGATCAAAACCCCGTCCCTTTTTCAGCTTACCAACAAACTTCTCAGCATGTTCCTTATCAACCGTGCGCTCCGCTTCCTCAATTAAGCTCAGTACATCCCCTTGACCGATAATTCTGGAAGCAATACGATCCGGATAAAAAGCTTCTAGGGCAGTCGTTTTTTCGCCGATGCCAATAAATTTAATCGGTTTACCCGTAATATGTCGTACTGATAAAGCCGCACCACCACGGGCATCACCATCTGTCTTAGTCAGAATTACGCCGGTTAAGGGTAAAGCCTCATTAAAAGCTTTAGCCGTATTCGCCGCATCCTGCCCAGTCATACTGTCTACGACAAACAACGTTTCAGTCGGTTGCGTCTCATGATGTAATGCCTTGATTTCAGACATCATTTCATCATCAATATGCAAACGACCAGCAGTATCAATCAACAACACATCGACAAATTGTTTACGAGCATGTGCGACAGCAGCCTTAGCAATATCAACCGGTTTTTGCGAAATATCACTGGGAAAAAATTGTACCCCAACCTCATTAGCCAAAGTTTCCAATTGCTTAATAGCAGCCGGGCGGTACACGTCACAGCTCACCACCATAGCCGATTTTTTGTGACGTTCTAAGAGCCAACGGGATAATTTCGCGACAGTCGTGGTTTTACCTGAACCTTGCAAGCCGGCCATCAAGACAACGATAGGTGCCGGAGCGTGTAAATTGAGTTCATCGCACTGGTTACCCATCAACCGCGTTAACTCATCGCGCACCACGCGAATCAATGCTTGCCCTGGTGTCAGGCTCCCAATGACTTCTTCTCCAATAGCCCGTTGTCGCACCTGTTCAACAAAATCTTTAACAACCGGTAACGCAACATCGGCTTCCAGTAAAGCCATACGCACTTCACGCAGGGCATCTTTAATATTACTTTCGCTTAAACGCCCTTTTCCACTAAGATTTTTTAGCGTCTGTCCAAGACGCTCAGTTAGACTTTCAAACATATCAGTTATTAATTATCAATTATCAGTTATCAGTTATAAATTATAACTTATCACATCAGTCATCACATCAGTTATCATATTAGTTATCAATTATTACGCTGATTTTAAAGCAAACGGCAAGGATTACAACTGCGATTTGTCTATAAAAAAACAAACGACAAGGCGTGTTTATAAAAACGAAACGAAACGAAACGAAACGAAACGAAACGAAACGAAACGAAACGAAACGAAACGAAACGAACGACAAGGATTGTATCTGAAAAAAAGGATTTAAAACCTAACGACAAGGATTGTATATAAAAAAAGGATTTAAAACCTAACAACAAGGATTGTATATGAAGGGATTAGATTGGGGTAATTTTATCGTGCTGAAAACGCGCCATGATAGGGCCCGATTTTCGTCCAAATTTATTTAATTTATTAGCCCTCTTCTACTAGGGTTCATAGATCGTGAATGTGGGGCAGCGCCCCACAGGGCAATTTAGCTTCGCATATCTTCGGTTCCGCTGATTAACATGATTCCAATAATTTAAAGCTATTTAATGAATCACTATACTTTCTGATGTTTTCACTGGTACTTAACCCGTAGGATTTTGCGATTAACGCATGGCAGTGACAAACCATAAGCTTCTTCTTTTCATTGTTCACTGTTCACTGTTCACTGTTTACTGATAACTAAGCCTCTAACGCCTCCGTCACTTCCAACCAACTTTCCTCAATTTCTTCAAGTTTTTTAGACAAAACAGCTTGTTGACGTATAGACTCATTCAGCTTATTTTTATCATCATAAACACTCGGATCAGCCAGTAAAGCCTCAACAGCCGTTTTTTCTGCCGTCAATTTATCCAACTCAACCTCTATTTTTTTTAAACGATTTTGTAGCGAACGACGTTGTTCACGTTGTGCCGCATCTAAACGCTTTTTTTCTAAACGATTCCCAGCTTGATTAGCCTGATTATCCCCCTTCCCTTTCTGACTCGCTGTAAAAGAAGAAGCGTTACGCTGTTCAGATCGCTGATCAAATAACCATTGCCGATAATCAGCTAAATCACCCTCAAAAACTTTCACACGCCCATTTGCAACTAAAAATAATGTCTCAGTTGTTGTTCGTAATAAATGCCGATCATGAGAAACAATCACTAACGCACCACTATAATCTTGTAAAGCAAGCGTCAGCGCATGACGCATTTCCAAATCTAAATGATTAGTCGGCTCATCCAATAGCAAAACATTAGGCCGTTGCCAAACGATCAAAGCCAATGCCAAACGCGCCTTTTCACCCCCAGAAAACGGAGCCACTGGCGACACCGCCATATCCCCAACAAAATCAAAACCACCTAAAAACTGACGCAATGATTGCTCAGTCGCCTTCGCATCCAAATGTTGTAAATGCTGCAACGGACTCTCATCAGGGCGTAATTGCTCCAATTGATGTTGGGCAAAATACCCAATTTGTAAACCCTCTCCACAAATACACTCACCTTGCAAACTTTCAAGTTGCCCCGCCAACAATTTGATCAAAGTCGATTTACCCGCGCCATTTTGTCCCAACAAACCCAAACGTGAGCCAGGCGTAATACGCAAACTGATTTTTTCCAACACCGGTATTGACGTATAACCCACACTCACTTTATCTAAATGAATTAATTGATGAGGCATTTGTACAGGCTGCTCAAAGCCAAAATGAAAGGGTGAATCCACATGAGCCGCCGCAATTTTTTCCATTCTTCCCAAAGCTTTCAAACGACTTTGAGCTTGTTTAGCCTTAGTCGCCTTATAACGAAAACGCTCAACAAATGCTTGCATATGGGCCATTTCTCGCTGCTGTTTTTCATAAGCAGCCTGTTGCAAGGCTAATTTTTCAGCGCGTTGACGTTCAAAAAATTCATAATTGCCCGTATATAAATTCACGGATTGATGTTCAATATGGGCAATAATATTCACAACATTATCCAGAAAATCGCGATCATGGGAAATCAACAGCAAAGTACCCTGATAACGCCTTAACCACTGCTCAAACCATAATACCGCATCCAAATCCAAATGATTAGTGGGCTCATCTAACAAGAGCAAATCAGAGCGACACATCAAAGCCTGCGCCAAATTTAAACGCATCCGCCAACCACCCGAAAAGGTATTCACCGGCTTATCATCCTCATTCACCGCAAAACCCAAACCGTGCATCAACTGAGCCGCACGAGCCCGTGCCGTATAACCGTCAATGGCATCAAATTGAGCATGTAAACGCGCCTCGCGCATCCCATCACCGGCCACCTGCACCAAAGCCGCCTCAATATCACGTAAGGCCTGATCACCATCCAAGACATACTCAATCGCCGTCTTTGAAACGGCCAGCGTTTCTTGAGCAACATGAGCAATCGTCAACTGAGGCGGCAAATCCACATCCCCCTCATCAGAATGCAACTCACCACGCAGCAAAGCCAACAAACTAGATTTCCCACAACCATTCGCACCAATCAGGCCCACTTTTTGACCCGTATTGATAGTGATATTAACTTGATTAAAAAGAAGTTTAAGGCCTCGTTGTAAAGACAGGTTGCGTAAAGTAATCATATTAATCGATCCAATGTAGGGGCAATCCCTTGTGGTTGCCCTTGTGGTTGCCCTATGGTTGCCCTATGGTTGCCCATTTTCTGTCATCCCCTGATAACGGGTAACTGATTTTCACGCAAAAGTTGCGCGCAACTTTTGCGTGAAACTGATTTTCACGCAAAAGTTTTGCGCGTGAAATGTGAAACTGATAACTGATAACTGACTCACACAGCCACTAAAGGCCTTTTCAGCTTAGGACAAATTGGCGGTTCATCCTCAATCCGCCTACGTTCCCAACCATTTGGATATCGTCTACAACGACAACCGCCCGAAACGGGACAAACATATTTTGAAGGCATGAGAGACGCCGGCTCATTCGCCAATGATGAATTTTCATCAGCAGCAAGACGCGCAATCATTTCTTGGCGTGTTGCCTCATAGTGATTTAATAATTCAAATATCTCATTAGCTACCGCCTTGCCTAATTCAGCGCGTGTGATTAATTTATCCAAATCATAAATAACTCTTTCAGCGACGACAGGTTCCAATAATTCATCTATACGCTGTCGAATGGCACGAGCGACGGGTAAAATATCTTCAAGTTTGTACATATCTTTCAATCAGTTATCAGTGAACACAGGGATGTTATCAGTTATCATGAAAGTGACAATCAAGACAATCAGTATCATTCAAATTCTATTCTATCATGGAAAACTGAGATAAAAAGTAATTGAATATCAAATGAGACAGAGTTTTCAAGGCGTTTTTTTTATAGATTTAAAAGTTTTATGATAACTTGATGTTCAAAGTAGAGTTTACTAATCTTGAGTTATTGAGTTATAGATTGATTTACCTTATAAAATTAAATAATAAATATATTTTTTTCAATAGGTTATCGACATGACTTGATTAAAAACAGAACAATTGAACATTGAGCATAATGAATTACGATATTTGTTAATATAAATGAATTGGTTTATAGCATTTTTCTTTTGTGTGAAATACATCATTTGTAGGGGCAAGCCTTTGCCCCAGCTCTTTTTTTTGCCCCAGTTTTTGTACGCAAAAATTTTAGCCTGAAAGCATCGCGTCTGTTCGCTGTAGAGACGCGATGCCTCGCGTCTCGGTTTTGGTTTCGACGCGATCCCTAGAGACGCGAAGCATCGCGTCTCTACAAACTCGTTTCGACGCAATGCTTTATAGACGCGAAGCATCGCGTCTGTTCGATGTAGAGACGCGATGCCTCGCGTCTCGGTTTTGGTTTCGAGGCAATGTTCTAGAGACGCGAAGCATCGCGTCTCTACTTTTGACAGTTTAGTTTCGAGGCGATGCTCTTGAGACGCGAAGCATCGCGTCTCTACTTGATACATTTTTTGGCTTTATCCTTCACTTGGAAAAATAAAACATGACATTCAAAGCATTATTTGAAAAAAATCCAGCAATTCGAGCAATCTCTATCGTTTCAACTCTCTTTTTTATTTTGGGGGGGGTTATCTATTTGTTATTGACTTTGGATTATGAGAATGACCAAAACACCGCAATATTCAAAGGACAAAATCAAGTCAATCTCATCCAAAAAGTCATCCTCAATGACTTAAACAGTGTTTATTCAGATGTCCTGTTTTTGGCAGATCAACACGCATTACCAAAATTTTTCGCTGAAAATTCAAGCGAATATGCAAATCATCTCGCGCAAGATTTCTTGTCTTTTTCAAAAAGAAGCGGCAAATACGATCAGGTGCGTCTTTTGGATGAAACAGGTATGGAAATCATACGGGTTAATTACAACAAAGGGCAAGCGGCAATCGTGCCAAAAAATACACTCCAGTTTAAAGGAAAACGTTACTACTTTAATGAGGCATTCAAATTGCAACGGGGAGAAATATTTGTCTCACCTTTTGACCTGAATATGGAACATGACAAAATAGAAATGCCCCTAAATCCCATGATTCGTTTTGCCACCCCCGTTTTTGATCATCAAAACCAGAAACGGGGTATTATCCTATTAAATTATAAGGGAAATGATTTGCTCAACAAAATGGACGCGCTGTCAGACAACGCCATTGGGAAAATCATGCTGGTTAATTCCAATGGTTACTGGCTTAAACATTGGAAACCAGAACGTGAATGGGGGTTCATGTTTAAAGCGCGTGAAACTGAAAAAATGCAAAATTATTTTCCACAAGCATGGCAACAAATCTCTCACCAAAAATCGGGGCATAAGTTTGATGCGAATGCTTTGTTTGCGTTTACAACCGTTTATCCTGCTGAAAAATCAGCAACACCTCATAGCCATAACTGGAAAATTGTTTATTATCTGCCAAAAAGTGTTTTATTGGCCCATTCAAACACCCTATTAATCAAACTACTTTTGATTGGACTCCCTTTGATTCTGATTTTGGGTATCAGTTTATTTAAATTGGCTAATGCCAAAATCAGGCAAAAACAGTCGGCAGAATACATCAAAAAACAAAATGCGTCTTTTGCCCGTTTTGTGCCAGCCCGTTTTCTCCGATTACTCAATAAGCAAGACATTATTGAAATCGAATTGGGTGATCAAAGAGAACAAGAAATGACCGTTTTGGTCTCAAATATTTATGGTTTTACCACCCTATCGGAAAGCATGACGGCTGGGGAAACGATAGATTTTATCAATGCCTATTTAAAACTGGTTGAACCCATTATCAGAGATCATCATGGTTTTGTCAGTAATTATATGGGCGAAAAATTTATCGCGTTATTTTCAAATCCTAATGAGGCGATTAATGCAGCCAATGCTATGTTAAAACAATTGGGCGAATATAATCAGGTACGCTATAAACAGAATTTGCCTCCGATCCTGATCCATTTGGGCATAGATACCGGTCATTTAGTGCTTGGCACGATTGGAGGTACTCAGCGCATGGAGAACAGTGTGATTGGCAATACCGTCAATATGGCATTTTCTCTGGAATCCATGAACAATATTTATGGCACGACGCTTTTGATCAGTGAACACACCTACACGATATTAAAAGCACCATCACAATATGCGATTCGTTTTATTGAGCGCATCAAACCAGAAGGATTGTCAATCCCCCTGTCGGTTTATGATGTGTTTCATAAGGATGCGCCAGACAATTACGCGCAGAAATTAGCGGCCATTAAACAATTTGAAGAAGCGGTTTCTTATTATCAATTTCAACAAATTGACAAAGCAGTTGATTTATTTGAACAAATTGTCAAAAAAACGCCAGACGATAAAGCAGCAAAAGTTTATATGCAACGTTGTTATAAACAACTCAGCAAGGAACACCATGACGGATTAAGTGATCTGACGTACACCATTGAATGGTCAGATAGCCTAGCCATCGGTATTCCTTTAATCGATCAACAACATAAAGACTTGATTAATAATATCAATGAGCTGATTGAAGCCATTCGTACTAATAAAGGACAAGAACACATCCAGAGAATAAGCGCCTTTTTGGAAGACTATGTTGTCAGACATTTCAATGATGAAGAAGTGTTAATGCAGGAATATAAGTACCCCGGCTATCCCGCGCACAAATCGCTTCATTTAAAATTTATAGAAGCGTTCAACGCCCTGAAAGAAGAACTGCGTGAGAAACAAGACAAAGGATTGTATATGGTATTTCGGGTACAAACCCTAATAATGGATTGGTTCGTCAACCATATTGTCAAAGTCGATAAGCAATTAGGCGTTTTTTTAAGCACCCAACTGGAAAAATATAACCGTACTTTGGAGAACAAGGTTGCTGAAAGAACGCAAGTACTCAAGGAAAAAGAAGCACAGCTAGAAGACGCTAAAAAAGTGGCAGAATCCGCTAACAAAGCCAAAAGCGAATTTTTGGCCAATATGAGCCACGAAATTCGCACCCCTATGAACGCCATTACAGGCTTAACTCGGCTGGCTTTAAAAACGGAAATGACCGATAAACAGTATAACTACTTGATTCAAATAGAAAACTCTGCACAAGCCCTGCTCGGTATTATCAACGACATTCTGGATTTTTCCAAGATTGAAGCCGGCATGTTGGACATGGAATCGGTGGATTTTCATTTAGATGATGTACTCAATAAGCTGTCTAGTCTGTTTGGGTTACGAATTGAAGAAAAAGGCCTAGAATTGCTTTTAGCCATTGATAAGGATGTTCCCCGTTATTTAGTCGGAGATTCCTTACGGCTCAGTCAAATACTGATTAATCTGACAACCAATGCCATCAAATTTACAGCGCAAGGTAATATTGTTATCAAAACAGAAGTCGTCAAACTAGAGCCAGAACAAGTCACACTCCGTTTTTCGGTGCAAGATACCGGCATTGGCATTTCACAAGAGGGCATTTCTAAACTATTCGATGCCTTCACTCAAGCAGACACCAGCACCACGCGCCAATATGGAGGAACGGGATTAGGATTAACCATCTGCAAACGCTTAACAGAAATGATGGGTGGCAAAATATGGGCTGAATCTCAACAGGGCAAGGGAAGCACTTTTAGTTTCACAGCGCGCTTTGGTTGCCAAATCAATACGCCTAAAATCACTTACCAGACACCCGAAGAACTCTGTGGTATCAGGATACTGATTGTCGATGACAATGATATCTCGCTTGAAATTATGCAAGACGAATTGTCTGCCCTCTGCTTTGAAGATATCTCCCTAGTCAGTTCTGGCGCAGCAGCACTGACAGAACTAGAAAGAGTAGCCAAAACACACCCTTATGATTTGGTACTATTGGATTGGAAAATGCCGGGAATGGATGGGCTAGAAACAGCAAATCACATTAAAGACAATCCTCGTTTGCCTCAGAAACCGGCCATTATTATGATGACCGCTTTTTCTAGGGAAGATGTTTTTAAAAGTGCGGACAAGCACTGCATAGAGGCCTTTTTAAGCAAGCCAATAACCCAATCTACATTATTTGACACCATTATGAGTGTCTTTGGTGAACAGATTGCTAAAACGTCACACGCCTTGCAAAAACAGGCTGAAATGAGTGCCAATATCAAAGCCATCCAAGGTGCTAGGATTTTGTTAGTAGAAGATAATTCTATTAATCAACAAGTTGCAAGAGAAACGATAGAAGGCGAAGGATTAATAGTAGAGATTGCCAACAATGGTAAAGAAGCCATCGCAATGATTGGCAAAACCGATTTTGATGCGATACTCATGGATGTCCAAATGCCCGAAATGGATGGTTATGAGGCTACCCGATTAATCAGAGAAAACCCCCAATATAGTGAATTGCCCATTATCGCCATGACTGCCCATGCCATGAGTGGTGACAAAGAAAAATGTCTCGCTGCCGGTATGAATGACTATATTACTAAACCCATTGAAGTGGATCGACTGTTTAGCACCCTAAAAAAATGGGTAACGCCTCCGAGCCACGAACTGCCTAGTCTTTGTGAAATAGAAGCACCCTCTGAGGATATGGATTTTGAAACACTGTTTCCAGACGAATTGCCCGGCATTGACATAGCTGATGGGCTCAACAGATTACTTGGCAATCGCCAATTGTACTTTGAACTCTTGCGAGATTTTCGTACAGAATATCAGGATATTACAAACCAGATAAAAACTTTATTAAAGCAGGGTAATACCGAAAATGTTTTGTATTTGCTTCATTCGTTCAAAGGCGTGAGTGGTAATCTTGCTATCAACAATTTATCAGAAAGCTCAAAAGCGTTGGAAATGGTTTTAAAAATGGGAGATGAAATGACACCAGAATTGCTCAAAGCATTTGAAGAAGCGGTGACAGATGTGATGAACACACTCGCTGTTTTCAATAATACCTAATTTAATCAGTGCAATCAGCGTTCTATCGCTTTTTAGAGACGCATGGCAATGCGTCTCTACATTGCCATGCGAATTTAATCAGCGCCAATCAGGCCAGAGTAGAGACGCATTGCAATGCGTCTCCATTGCAATGCAGGGCCCCGTCAAAGTTGAGATTAAGTTTTTGATTATTATAGTTTTTTTGTCCATTTGAGACAATACAGGAAAGCACCAATTATAAGTGACTGTTTTTAAATATATATTTTGAAATAATTTCAGTATATCGTTCTTAAATCAATAACTTATATCGGACTTTGACGAGGCCCTGATTGCAATGCGTCTCTACATTTGTTTAACATCTTACTTCCCACTACAATTTTACCCAAATAAGGATTTTTGAGTTTCTGGTTGTGTATCATAATCCAGTTCAACAATGACATAACGTACCGGTTTTTTGAGTTTCTTAATGCGGCCCATGTCTAAACCGCGTTTTAACCACAAACGCAATTGTTTGATCTCTATATTCAAACACTCAACGAGTTCTTGCTCGGTTTTGTCGGTTACCAGTTGTTGTTCAATAGTTGGCCAGACAACATTAAATAAATCTATGGTTTTTTCACTCACTTCATCATCAATTTTCGGATGTTCACTCATTTCAGTCGTGACATCTGTTTCGACATCATGACGATAATCCGCAGACTCGCTTTCAGTCACCTGTAATGGTTTTTTATCCGCCAACTGCGATAATTGTTCACGCAAATCGGTCAAATCCTGCAAGCTATTTTGATCTAGTGCAATTGCGCCTTGATTAAGCAATTCTTGATTACCGACAGGCATAGATTTATCCTTGCGGACAAACAATGGCACCCATTCCGCCTTTAAATTTTCTTGTGCGCCAGCCCAAGTGCCCCCTTCTTGATAAGCACTATTAACAACGACCGCCCAATCTGATAACGTATAAACATATTTATTACGCGCCATCGCGTTACCAACATTAAAACCCGTGCTGGGATCAAAAGGAGAAATGAGTGCCAACCGTTCTTCTCGTAAAGCGTCTCGATATTTGCTTGCAACCGCAGCACGTACTAAACTGTCAGCCAATACACCAACTGCCGTACCACCATGTATCAAAGCTGTAAACATCGCCTCTGTATCAACGCCACGCGCACCACCAGAAATAATCGGCATCCTTTGTTGGGCCGCTTTTTTAGCAACAAGTTTAGTAAAATCAATGATTTGATTATCAACATCACGAGAACCGACAACCGCTAACCCCCCCTTTAGCAATAAAGCCTGTTCGCCTACCCCATAAAAAATAGGCGGCGCGGCTTGTCCTAACTGTTTTTTCAAGCGCATAGGATAAGCAGAATCACTACGACTGATCACCCACAATCCTTTATTACTCCAAGCCTCAATGGCCAATGCCAAGGCCCCCCCCCGCATTAATAAGGCCAGCAATCGCCCGGCCGTTATCGTCTTATCAGCAATATGTTTTATTTTGACAGCCGAAGAAGTGTCTAATAAATCCCCAGGGCGCATCTCTTGTATTTGCAACCATTGAGCAAGCCTAGCATATTCTGACACTGTTAATGGTTTAATATCGCTTTTTTTGCCAAAATGCCCACAAAGCAATAAAATCGCCTGCGTATCAGCACTTAATTGTTGTTCCATCAGACTCATAACTCAAAATAGGCAAAACGCCTAGCCTCCTGAATTTTTAAATTTATTTAATATTATCAATGACTTTATACATTTTTGGACTCATAACCTTACATTTTTTAAGTTCAAAAACTTGACTTAGTGTACCATTATATTATTTTTCATAAAAATGACTTTAGCCAGCTAATTGTTTTTAAAAGTTGCTTTACGTTCCAACTTGAGTTTGCGATATTTACGTTCCAACTTCAGAAAAATAATTTCAAAAAGGGTGGCATTTTTAATCTCACGCAAAGGCGCAAAGGCGCAAAGGCGCATCGCATCGGTGCCAAGTCTTCTCAATGCGACTTAGCGACTTAGCGCCTTTGCGTGAGATTGGTTTTAGATCGAACCCTTCTTTGAAAATAATTATCTGAATATCTATATTAGTCTATATGCCAGCGGCTTGAGTTATCGCATTAACATACTCTGTTTCAAGAAAATAGAATGGGCCCAAATATTGGTATGATTCTTCATCAATCATTTCATCATCGTAATTATTTTCGTGTCAAATCTCAATTTCACGGGTATCAATACCTATTTCGGATAAAACCGCAATACCATTTTCAATAGTCAAATGGCCACCTTTTATGGCCGGTTTCCAAGCTTTAGATAAACCATACAAAATAAGTTTTCTTATCAGACTGGGTTTATTAAGATTGGCTAAATCGGCACAGGAACTGGTTAATGGATTTCCACCGATGGGATCTTCCCAAGTTAAAAATTTTATAACCAATGGGGTCGCTCTGTAACCCTCTAAATATGCCGCAAACCTCACATGAGTCTCATAATTCCTCATTTTGGCCTCTTTTTCAACATAAGAGGTTTTTACCGTCCAGCAATAGATTGATTCTTCTATTGTTATTTTTCTTATGATTTTTCTCATGATTGATGCCAACAAAAATTCATATTCCTTTCTGTCGAAACTAAAAGGAGCTAAATAAATAAATGAGTGTAATCCCAATCAGGAAAGCGTGGTTGTTCAAAATGACTCCAGTTCACATCTTTATCAGTCACCTCAAGATTTGTCTATAAATAACGTAAATTATTGAAATAAAATAAATAAAATATAAAGAGACAAATCTAATCTGTGATTGATAAGAATATCTTCATTTCCCACTTTTAAGTCTGTTTGCTTCTGTTAAAATGAGAAAATTAAAGTCCCGATTTTATGATCCTCAAGGTGTGAGGGCGATGATAAAACAGTATATAACATATTGGTCAATAGATTATGATGCCTCTTTTTAAACAAAATCCTTCATCAAAACAGACACGCCCTTTAGCTAATATAACTCAAAAAATGACATTAGCTTATAGTGCCGTCGTTTTGATTTTAACGTTTAGCCTATTAATTGTTGCGAGTCTTTATCATGCCGTTATTGATATCAGCCTCTTAATGGTTTTTCTGGCTCTAATTTCACTTATTGTGGTGTTTTTCATGAGCCTTTACTTTGGACAAACCATTCAAAAAGCAATTGACGGATTGATAACCGACATTAATGAACGTCAACAAACGGAAGAAGCATTGAAGCAGGCTAAACAAGCCGCCGAGGAAGCTAACCTCGCTAAAAGTCAATTTTTACTGAGTAGCTGCCATGAACTGCGTACTCCCTTTTGTGCGATTATCGGTTATAGTGAAATGCTCTGCATGGATGCTGAAGAGAAAGGCTTGGATAATTTCGCTAAAGAAAAAGGTTTGGCGGATTTTGTCGGGGATTTAAATAGAATTCACTCTGCTGGCAAACACTTACTAGGCTTAATTAATGACTATACCGATTTGTGTAGGCTTGAAAGCGGCGAAATGAATATTTGTAATGAAACCTTTGAATTATCTCATGTGCTTGATGAGGTGATTGAAATCACCCAACCTTTGGTAGAGAGAAAAAGCAATACGCTTCAAGTTGAAATGGATGAGACTTTGGGGGAGCAAATTAACGGCTATCAAAAAATGGGACAAAGTTAGACTTTCTTGTACAATTTGTCCAATAATTTGTCCAATAAATTTTGAGGACTTGAAAATCTAACTAAGTCACCCTATAATGAGTGATGAGTCAGGTTGACTCATAACGAGAAAGGTTTTCTCGTACTTGGTATTGAGAAGTGAAGATTGGTAAATTGGTGTTCAAGCCTCGGCTTGGAGGCTAATTTGACCCCAAAGGGACTGTCTTCAATTCGTACAGTACATGGTTGCATGAGACCGTCAGAACGGGACTGATGCCAACGGTTGGGATTGCTCAACCAGGACTCTAGTTGCAATCCGTTTGGATTATCAACAGAGAGCGAATGACCTAATGGGCAACTTTGTCGGCCACTTTTTAGGAACAGATGTACACTGATATGCATAAGGTACGGCACATTCTACTCAATTTATTAAGTTATCGGGTTAGAATGACTGCTCAAGGTATCATTGTTTTCAAGGCCACTCGTACTCAGGAGAAAGATATTGATTGGGTGACTTTTCAAATCCGTGATACGGGTATTGGCTTGAGTCAAGAGGAAATTGGCAAAATCTTTTTGCCCTTTATTTTCTCTATTAACCCTTATGAAAGAATGGAATTAGGTTTAATGATTGCGAGACCGTTTTCTGAAATGATAGGGGGTAACATGACTATCGAAAGTGAATTAGGGCAAGGCACTATGTTTACAGTACGGCTGCCGGCAAATGTTTGAAATTGAAAATGCAGCAAACTAAAGTTTGCACTCCAAACCGCAAACTAAAGTTTGCACTCCAAACCGCAAACTAAAGTTTGCACTCCAAACCGCAGCAAACTAAAGTTTGCACTCCAAACCGCAAACTAAAGTTTGCACTCCAAACCGCAAACTAAAGTTTGCACTCCAAACCGCAAACTAAAGTTTGCACGTCAAACCGTTCAACCCTGTGTTCCCTGAGTTTGTCGAAGGGATGGGTTGAAAGTGACGTTATTAATTAATTGCAAATCACTACGGCATAATTTGCGGATGCTTGCGATCAAGCGGTGTGAAAATTTTATTGAGTGCATTGAGATAGGCTTTAGCCGATGCAATCACGATATCAGTATCCGCGCCTTGTCCATTCACGATTCTGCCTTCTTTCTCTAAGCGTACACCCACTTCGCCTTGAGCATCTGTGCCATCGGTTACGTTATTCACCGAATACACTAATAAATTTGTCCCACTATTGACGAGCGTTTCTATCGCTTTAAATGTCGCATCTACGGGGCCGCTACCGGCCGCGGCTACCGATTTCTCTGTCCCATCATTCATGCTTAAGGTGATATTCGCGTGAGGGGTTTCCCCTGTTTCAGAACACACCTTGAGAGACACTAATTTGAGTTGCTCATGTTCTGTTGTCAAGATATCGCTGACAATAGCTTGCAAATCGTCATCGTAGATTTCATGCTTTTTGTCCGCTAACGCTTTGAAACGGGCAAACGCAGCATTGAGTTCTTCTTCTGAATTTAAATCAATACCCATCTCTTGAAGATGATTGCGGAAAGCATTACGCCCAGAGTGTTTACCTAATACCATACGATTCGCTCGCCAGCCGACATCTTCCGCTCTCATGATTTCGTAGGTTTGGCGGTGTTTAAGTACACCGTCTTGATGAATACCCGCTTCGTGAGCAAACGCATTCGCACCCACAATCGCTTTGTTAGGTTGCACCGGAAAACCGGTAATATTGGAAACCAAACGTGAACAATTGACGATTTGCGTCGTATCCAATTCGGTATGGCAAGGGAAGACATCCTGTCGTGTGCGAACCGCCATCACCACTTCTTCTAAAGCGGCATTACCGGCCCTTTCTCCTAATCCATTGATGGTACACTCAACTTGCCTCGCACCGTTTATCACGGCTGCCAAGGAATTGGCGACTGCTAAACCTAAATCATTATGGCAATGAACTGAAAAAATGGCCTTATCCGAATTAGGAATGCGCTCGCGCAATTCGGCAATCAATTGACCAAAATGCGCGGGTAAGGTATAACCGACGGTGTCAGGAATATTAATGGTACCCGCGCCCGCGTCAATAACGGCTTCAATGATACGGCACAAAAAATCAGTCTCAGAACGTCCCGCATCTTCAGGTGAAAACTCAACATTATCAGTATATTGACGGGCTCGTTTCACCGATCTAACCGCTTGTTCCAATACTTGATCAGGCGACATCCGTAATTTTTCTTGCATGTGAATAGGCGAAGTCGCAATAAAGGTATGAATCCGGGTAGAATTTGCGCCTTTAACCGCCTCCGCCGCCCGATCAATATCTTTATCTAAAGCACGCGCTAAAGCACAAACTGTGGTATCTTTAATCACATTGGCCACCGCTTTCACCGCTTCAAAATCACCTTGACTTGCAATTGGAAAACCGGCCTCAATCACGTCAACGCGCAATTTTTCCAAGGCTTTGGTAATACGAATTTTTTCATTCTTCGTCATGGAAGCACCTGGACTTTGCTCGCCATCGCGTAAAGTGGTATCAAAGATAATGAGTTTATCAGTCATAATAAAAGCCCCTTTGGGTTGTCGATTCGTTATTAATTCTCAATCAAAACCTTATAAAGTTTATATTCAAGGTTAATAGATTGATATGACAAACTATAGGTCATTAACACAGAAGGTCAATAAGCTATAAGGCAATTCAAAAAAAATAAAATACCCAAAACAACCACACTACTCTATGCATACAAATCATTTGTAACAAACTGTCTGCTCACGCAGAGCCGCAGAGCCGCAGAGAATGAAAGAAGATTGATTAAAGGTGTGGGTATTTTAATTTTTTGGAGTTACCTAAAACAGATTCTCAATGACCCATTTCCAATATCCGCAGTCAAGCGGAAAGGCTTGGATTATTGAGAAATCTTAAAAAAAAAAGGATAAAGTGTGATTTGGCCTGTATGAAGGCCTTGATAGAAGAATTTATCGCCCTAAAAAGGGCAGTAGCAGTCGTAAACTGTAGAGGTAGGAAATAGAAACAGACGGGCACGTCATCACCTGCCCATGAGGGACATTTTGCATTTTGATTGATGGGTGAATGGCGTACATAGTTCAGTTATCAGTTATCAGTTATCAGTTATCAATGAGTGATAAGTTATAGAATAAATTTGATATGTGTTAAGGCTAACAGATTTTTTTTCAAAACGCTAGTCGTATTTCTTGGAAATTCAAAAATCATTTATTTATAATAATAAATTGTTCGACTTAAAAATTTTAAGTGTGAATAGACTTTCTTAATTTAAGAATAGACATTTTCTCAAAAATGACAAGGCCTTTATGTAAAAAAGCAGAATTTAAAATAAGACATTAATATTTAATAATAACTTATTGCCTCATTTTGTAAACCGATTGTTTATGTGATAGCAAAAACGCTTTGTCAAGTCTCGGTTTGTCAAGGGGGGTTAAAAGTGCGGGGAAGATCATCCAAAATAAATTGGGGATAACTTTTTATGACTTGATTTTGTTTTACCCCCACACTTTTAATGGCACCCTTTGTCAAGTTTAAAAATTATAAACGATTAACAATGCCAAATGTAAGTGAGTGTCTGTCTTTTATTTGCCTAATCCAAACACGTTAGAAAGGGTATTGATGTAGTTAAAATAACCCGTAATGGCTACCGCTTCAATCAGTTGCGTATCGCTATAACCCAACGCTTTGATATTTTCAATATCACGCTTGAGCATTTTGTAGTTATCCTTTCGGGAGGCGCGTATACAAAATTTGAGCAGTTCTTTTTCTGCATCGCTGCAATTGATGCTTTCGACTCCCTCAACGGCCTCTTTAACTTGCTCTTCGCTCATGCCAAGCATCTTAGCAATGTTTTTATGCACATCAATGCACATTGTGCAATTATTCTCAAAAGAGATCAACAACGCAATGCGTTCTTTAGTCGTGTACGGCAATTCAGTTTGTTTCAGAAGATAATTTTGAACCATCCCATCCGTGGCAAAATAAATATCTTCACGAATAGCCAAAAGTTCAAAAATCTCACCCAATTTTCCCGTTCTTTCCAAGATCGGGCGTGCCCGTTTTTGAATTTCTGGGGACATGTCTTCAAATTTCTGTAGATCAATGTATGCCATAATAACCCTATTTATATTGATAATACTGCACCATTTCGCATCAAGCACAAAAATGATGTTGATGTATAAGGTAACTTCAAAAAATTAAAATACCCACACCTTTAATCAATCTTCTTTCATTCTCTGCGGCTCTGCGGCGAAGCTTTCGCCTACAGTTTGTTACAAATGATTTGTATGCATAGAGTCGTGTGGTTGTTTTGGGTATTTTATTTTTTTGGAATTGCCTATAATATGCCAATTGAGCGATTAAATCGATATAAGGAATCAAAACAATGAATACCTTATGGCGATGCTAAGTCATCTTGATTTTTCAAGAGATTTCCCGCCTTGATTATAACGGCCGGCGTTCATTTTCTATCTACAGCCAGGCCAAAAAATTCGGCTGTTAGATGCTGGATATTGAAATTTCACTTATCTTGCTCTACGTTCCAACTTGCCAAAAAAAGGGGTACAGGCTGTTGTTGAGTAATACAATGAATACTGCCCCCGCCATAAATGATATCAAGTGTGTTAATGGGTATGACTTGACGATCTGAAAACGCTTTTCTTAAAGTGGCAATGGCCGCGTTATCAGCCGGATCGCCAAAAATGGGCATGATAACGCCACCATTAGCAATATAAAAATTAATATAAGACAGGGCTAAGCGTCGTCCATTATGATCATCGCAGTGAACAGGTTGTTCTATTTCAATAATCTCTAATTTGCGCCCCAGGGCATCGGTAGCGCAGCGTAGGCGATGTAAATTATCTTGTAAAGCCGCATAATTGCTATCCGTTTTATCATGGCTAGTCAAGGCTACCACGACACCAGGGCGTACAAAATTTGCCAGATTGTCAATATGCCCAGCCGTTTCATCATCTTGTAAACCTTCTCCTAACCAAATCACTTTATGGATACCGAGATATTCGCGCAGCAAGGCTTCAATATCCCAGCGACTTAAATTGGGATTACGGTTCGGATTGAGCAGACATTCTTCACTGGTTAATAGCGTGCCTTCTCCATCAACATGGATCGCACCGCCTTCTAAAATCAATGGGGCCGCATAACGGCGTATTTGAAGATGCGCTAAAAGGCGCTCAGCGAGAATCGCATCTTGTTCATAATCAGCCAACGATTCGATATTTTCTCCCCAAGCATTAAATTGCCAATCAACGCCAGCAAGCCCCCCTTGCCCGTCAATGATAAAAGTGGGCCCCGTATCACGCAACCAAGTATCATCTATGGGTAAAGAAATCACTTCAATACCCTTTCCACATAATCGCAAAGCCTCATCAACATGCGCTGCTAAAGCCACCATCTTAACAGGCTCAAATTGAGCAATGGCTTGTGCCACCGCGACATAACGGGCACGAACACGGCTTAAATCAAAAGGCCAGCTTTCAGCACGACAAGGCCAACCCATCCAGCAACACGTATGGGGATGCCATTCCGCAGGCATATAAAAATGATGTGTACTCATCGTCTATCAATCTGAAAAGGAAACGTTAAGTTCAAATGCTTGACTCTTATTTCTGGGTTTGCTTTACTAAATAGTCGTCTTCTAACGTAGATAATAAAATTCTTGGGCAACCACAAGGGATTGCCCCTACCGATGTCAAACCTCAAAAATGAAACCATTATTGATCATACTTAACCTCATTTTTTTAGTCATTTTGTGTTTTTCGCATACAGTAGCAACGGCTTCGACAACGAATGAGATCAAATATGTTTTGCGAAATCTTGATAAAACTCAAAATCAATGTCCAGAGTTATTTGATGCTTTCCCAGAAGGTGGGATGCGGATATTTTATTGCCATGTCAAAACGTTTCTCAGTTATAAGAGACTGCAAAAGCTGGCTCATAAGCCTATTTTTATTAAAGGCCCGCATAGCAAGACGCTTTTGAATTTGAAGAGCAAAAACGAATTTGGTTACTACAACAAGGCATTTGTGACTTGGCTGATAAATGAATTCATCTCAGCAATCAAAAGTGCTCAATTTAAAAAATCAACCCAAACGGTTTATCATCAATACATTCAATCGCTCGCAAGAACGTATTATATTGTCCATGAACTGCTGATAATCGATCCCGGTTATCTTCAACAAGAGCTTGAACATTATTTGAAGTTAATAGAAATCAACAGTTTACCAGAGTATTACGTTAATAGATATTATGAATTTGCCGATTTGTTTGATCAAGGGTTTAATGGCGATGTTGTTAAAACCGCAGTCTTATTTTGGATTCGGCGCGTGATAGATGGCACAGAAACCGAATTTTTTATCGGTTTAGAAACACTCTTAAAGGCTTATGATACTCATTTTATAGATCAAATCCATTGCGAACACCCTGAATTTGCGACCGAACCAATGGAATGTGCCCAACTGAATTATAAAATAGCGGAACAAACATTAAAGCTTGTTTATCAAAATCTTAGGCGTAAATTGAATAAGCAAGAGCGAAGAAAACTGCAAAAATCACAACAAGCTTGGCTTAAATTTCAAAATCACAATGTTGAATTTTGGGCCTTACCTTATCAAGGTGAACCAGACGAAGCGATTGAGAAAATCAACGTTAAAACCAAACTCACTCAACTGCGTACAAAAGAATTGGAATCTTTTGATAATAAATGGATAATGGCTCATGAATAATTTAAACCCACATTGCATCACAGCCACCACTGATATTATTGATTATTGGAGTAGAATAGTATGACTGAAACTTATTATCGCTATCACGTCTTTTTTTGTACCAATCAACGTGCTGAAGGTGAACGTTGCTGTCAAAACCATAATGCACAGGCCATGCGTGATTATTTAAAAAAACGCACGAAAGAATTAGGGATAGTTAGTGCGGTGCGTGCCAATAGTGCAGGTTGTCTGAATCGTTGTCAACACGGCCCCGTGATAGTCGTTTATCCAGAAAGCATCTGGTACACCTATCAAAATCAAGCCGATATTGATGAAATACTGTCGGAACATTTCCAAAATGGGCGCATTGTGGAACGTTTGCGGATAACAGAGTAGAGACGCACGGCCGTGCGTCTCTACGGCCGTGGATCTCTACTTGGCACCTTTACGCCTTTGCGCCTTTGCGCCTTTGCGCCTTTGCGTGAGATTGGTTTTAGATCGAACCCTTCTTTAACAATAATTATCTGAATATTTATAGACAAACTAAAGTTTGCACAGAAACTAAGTTAATCAAATAACCCTTTTTAAAATACCATGCTAACCCCCCAACTCAATGAACTATTAGAACTGCGACATCAAGCACAAGCTTTAGGGCTAGTCTCATCGCAAAAAACGCAAACATCGTTAAGCGGCTTATATGCCTCAGTCTTTCGTGGGCAAGGTATGGACTTTGAAGAAGTCCGTGAATACCGACAAGGCGATGAAATTCGTAATCTCGACTGGCGCGTCACCGCACGTATGAATAAACCTTATTTAAAAGTCTACCGTGAAGAGCGTGAACGTAGTGTCGTATTGTGCATTGATACCGCTATACATACCCAATTTGGCACACGCGGCACATTTAAATCCATTCAAACTGCCCGTATTGCCGCCCTATTAGGCTGGAGTGCTCACGGCCATAGTGATCGCGTAGGCGGCCTATTGTTTGGACAACAAAGGCCCCTATTTTTTCGTCCGAGTCGCTCACAACGGGCCCTTGGGGAAGTCTTGCGTCATTTAACCCTCGCCCCAACGATGGACACCACAGACGAAACGGCACTTGAACACGCCTTAAAGATATTAAATCGCAGTACCACAACCGGGGCATTATTGTTTATCATTGCCGATTTTAATCAAACCCCGATTGCTATTTTACAACGGACTTTAAGCCAATTACATCAACGACATGAAATCGTTTTGATCAGTGTTGATGATCCGGCAGATTACGACTTACCAGCCATTGGACAAGTCTGTTTCACAGCACACGATGGCACACAAGCCTATGTGGATACTGATAACAGAATAGGCCGCATAGCCTATCAACAAGCTTGGGAAACGCATCGCCAAGCACTCAAAAAAATTGCCCAGCGTTTATATATAGACTTTTTCAGCATATCAACTCAAGATGATGTCTATCAAGGTGTACTAAACGGTTTACGCCAGCGAGTCCAACAACAGAGAACCCATAGATGAATCCAACGGAACAATTACGCGACATCCGCGGTTTAGAAAACATATCTTGGTGGCCTTTAGCCCCCGGTTGGTGGGTGCTATTAGCTATTATTATATTAATCGCTTTAATCATCGGCCTATTGAGTTATCGTAAACGTACCCAAAAACGGCAAGGTGCAGATTGGCGAAAAATGGCCCGAAAAGAATGGTTAACGTTATACCCTGCCCAGGGTAGCCCCCATCAACAACTCACCTTTTTATCCATACTCCTACGCCGAGTAGCGATACAAAGTCACGGGCGCAAAGACTGTGCAGGATTAAGTGGCAAAAAATGGTTAGCCTGGCTAACAAAACATGATCCCCACTATTTTGATTGGACAGAACAAGGCAAGCTCTTGATCGAATTACCTTACATGCCGCCCGATGCCAGAATAGAAACCCGTGAAGTAGAAAGCTTATATCAAGCTATTCGGGCCTGGATAGATGGGTAGTCCCTACAAACCCGTGGTGGTCTTACAAATCAATGACTTGTGTGATTTGCCAACCGTATATTTTGCCACGGAAAAACACGGAAAAACACGGAAATCTTCCGTGCTTTCTGTGTCATTCCGTGGCTTTTAATCATCCCAATTCGTCATTCTCAATTACCCAATTCGCACACTATGATAGGTGGTAACTACATAGCTGTCATGATTTGCTAGACTTTGGAGCTTTTGGCTAAAATTAAAAATGTGATTAAAAAACCCCGAATGGATTGGCAACGTGAAATTTGAAATGCGCCTAGCATTCCACAAAACCGAAGGTAAGTCTAATGGCATTTAGTGATTACAAACATATTTCTCAAGTACAACAAGAATTTCAGATTATCGCCCAAGAGGAACGCTTCATTGTCCCTCAAGATGTTGAGCTTCCGCCTCAATTTGTCCAAGAATTCAGCTTCAATCAACAATATTTTGATCTGTATGCCTCGGAAGGTTCTCGAACAGAACTCATCATTTTACCGTTCATTCGAGAAGTGTATAAAACCTACGCTCAAGACTACGAACTCTGGGTGCAAAAATCGTTACACTGTGATGACAAGTTACGAGGAACGCCAGATTATATCCTAGCCACTCGATCTGAACTGGGAAAACGGGTGTTAGCGAAGCCCTTATTAGTGATGGTTGAAGCCAAACGGAACGATTTTGAAGAAGGATGGGGACAATGTTTAGCGGAATTGGTTGCAGCGCAAACATTAAATAAAGCGCCATCTCGCCCAGTCTATGGCATTGTAACCGACGGAAAACGATGGGAATTTGGCAAACTAGTCCAAAACCTGTTTAGTGAGAACGTTGAGGCCTATCCAGTTGAGCATATTCAGCACTTATATAGTGCGCTCCACTGTCTATTCCACTTAGCAACGACTCCCGAAAATGAGACATCTGCCTCATAAGCATTATATGTTTTATAGCTTTGTACAGGACAAAAAATGGGTAGTGCGGCAATGTGGGTGATGTCGTTATATGATTAGATATAGCGTTTCCCGATTGAATGAAGTACAAATCATTATCGTTCCAAATTTATTTTGCGGCCTTCTTTTCGTTCCAAAATTTATTTTGCGGCCTTCTTTTCGTTCCAAAATTTATTTTGCGGCCTTCTTTTCGTTCCAAAATTTATTTTGCGGCCTTCTTTTCGTTCCAAAATTTATTTTGCAGCCTTCTTGGAGTGCAAAATTTATTTTGCGGCCTTCTTGGAGTGCAAAATTTATTTTGCGGCCTTCTTGGAGTGCAAAATTTATTTTGCGGCCTTCTTTTCGTTCCAAAATTTATTTTGCGGCCTTCTTGGAGTGCAAAATTTATTTTGCGGTTCGATTTTCTTGATATAACTGTACTTTATTCAATCGGGAAACGCTATAGAACGCTGATTTAACTGATGATCATGATCTACACTGATTAAAAAAAATCAGCGCCGATCAGGCCAGTTTAATTTGAGTCCTAATCCCATCAAATTAACGGGAGGTTATGTATTTGAAGAGAATGAAGACAATGGACACTATGACAAACTCTTGTTTGAAAAAAATGAACTTATTCTTAATTTTCAAAAGCTTATTGAATGTTGTGAAACGGTCATGAGTTGCCAAAATCGTGATTATTATATTTTGCACGCCGGAATTTAATCACAAGATAACCAAACACTGAATTATCATCGCCGATCATGAGAATCAGCATTTAGCTTGAGCTTTGCTTCCCTACAGTTCGATAACTTTCGGTTCACGCATTTTGCACGCAAACGGATGAACTCCGCACATCGTAACTTATACTGCCCACCGTTATAATTTGAAACAATTTGAAAAGCCATGAAAAAAAAACGACGCTCCCCTCAAGAACATGATAACAGTTACAAACAACTGTTCTCACATCCCCGGATGGTGAAAGATTTATTGCAAGGGTTTATACCCCAAAAATGGGTAACTCAGCTTGATTTTCGTACTTTAAGCAAAGTCAGCGGTCATTATGTCAGTGAAGATTTACGTGACCGTGAAGATGATATAGTTTGGAAAGTACGCCGATATTCTCAAAAGGATGAGTGGTTATATATTTATTTGCTAATAGAATTTCAATCCAGTGTTGACCCTTTTATGGCAGTCCGTCTGATGGTTTATATCGGTTTACTTTATCAAGATTTGATAAAAGCGGAAGAGATTTCTAGCAGTCAACTTTTACCAGCAGTCGTACCTTTGGTACTCTATAACGGTGAAGATCGTTGGTATGCGGTTCGTGAAATCAGTGAATTAATTGCCCCGTTTCCGGCAGAGTTAGAAAAACACTGCCCTCATTTAGAGTATTTAGTCATGGATGAACGCCATGATTATAGTGACGAGCAATTAGGCTCACAATTAAACAATTTAGCGGCCAACCTATTTCAGTTGGAAAAAAGTCGTACAAAATCGGAGACTCAACAAGCATTAAGTTTGTTGATAAAATGGATAAAAAATGCCCCACCCAGTTTAAGAGTCGCTTTTAAAACTTGGTTGAAACGTGTCAAATTACCGAGACACTTACCGGGGGTGGTCTTACCTGAATTTATTGACTTACAGGAGATCGAAACGATGTTGGCTACCAGCACGGATAATTGGTTAGAAGAATCAAAGAAGGAAGGGCGTAAAGAAGGTAAAGCGCAGTTTTTAATGAGTTTGTTAGAAGATAAATTTGGCCCTTTGAACCATGAGATCAAAGCCACTATTTTGCGTCTAACGGAAGCCCGTTTATTGGAATGTGCAAAACGTTTATGGACCGCGCAAACCCTGCAAGACGTGATCAAACCTGAAAAAATGACAAAAAAGAAGGGTTTTACACGATGATCGTGGACGAAGTTTGAGCCAGCGTAGAGCAATGCCATTAAATTAAGATCAAATCAAAAAACGTGTTTTGCTTAACTTAATGGCATTGCCGCTTGCCCCCCTTTCTCTTTCTTATGCAACCCCTTTAAAATCAAAGCCCTACAATCAATCCCTGCTTATAAAATCAGCGAAAATCATGACAATCAGTCTCATCAGCGTTCTATCTCGTTATTGATAACTGATAACTGATAACGGTTTGCCTATCGGTCTTAGCCTCTTGTCCTCATTTTAAAAATCGGTCATAATACGCGCTCCCATTTTTTGGCTAAAGGGAACGGTGGTGTTTTTTTAAATGGCACACTTCACATCACAAGCCGTTATCAGTAATAGATAATAGCCTGTTTTGTGAACCGCGTAGAATGTGTAGCACTTTAATTAAACATTATTAAGATCGTTGAAACTGTCATGACACTTTTTAGGTATGATTTTTCGACAACGCCTTAGCAAAGTGCAATAAAACGCTGATTGAATTGATTGACACCGATCAAACAAATCAGCGTAAATCATGACAATCAGTCTCATCAGCGTTCTATCTATTAATTGATAACTGATTTCCACGCAAAAGTTTTGCGCGCAAAACTTTTGCGTGGAACTGATAACTGATAACTGTTAGCCAATCGATCTTGGCCCCTTGTCCCCATTTTAAAAATCTGTCATAATACGCGCTCTTGATTTTTGGCTAAAGGGAACGGTGGTGTTTTTTAAATGAATTATTAATAAACGCTAAAGACGCTAAAGAAGTTCTCTGAAGAAATCTCTCTTGCGCTTCTTGCGCTTCTTGCGGATTGAAGCGTTATCAATCAAATAAAAAGCAGCGTAAATCAGGACAATCAGCATTTGGCTTCGCATATCGAAGGTTCGCGCTAAAGTTAAAATGACAATTAACTTGTATTTTGAAAATAAAAAAGGAAATGACGCATGATTGTAAATTGTAAAAATTCAAATTTGTCTGATAATATTGACTTTATTGGTATTGGAGTCGGTAAAAGTGGGTCTACTTGGGTAGCAGAATGTCTTAGAGCACATCCAGAAATTTTATTTGCTGAAGAAAAAGAAATCACATTTTTCAATGAAGAAAAGATGTTTACACAACATCTACCTGGTAAAAGCATTCAAAAGTACAATCGTAGATATAATAATGGTATCGAATGGTACATTGATCAATTTCCTCAATATGAATTTGGAAAAATAAGAGGTGAATTTAGTATTGATTATTTATTTGATAAAAAAGCACCACAGAGAATACAATTACATTTTCCAAATGTTAAATTATTAGTTACTTTGAGAAATCCTAGAGAAATGCTTTATTCTCTCTATCAACATTTTCAAACGACAATTCGTTATTCCGTAAAAGAAGAATTTAGTACTTTAATACAAAATGATAATTTTTTATCAGTAGGTTTATATCATAAGCAACTTAAACGTTACTATGAACTTTTTCCTGTGGAAAATATTCATGTCATACTTCTTGATGATATTAAAAATAACCCTAAAAATGTGGTCAAAAAACTTTTTCATTTTTTAAATGTTTCGGAAGATTATTATTCATCCTCAATGAATGAAAAAATAGGTCATGATAGTCTTCCAAAAAATCAGTATATTCATGGATTATGCAATAACATATTAAAGTTAGTGGCAGATATTACACCATGCAAAATATACGATGCTATATCTAGTAATTCAACGCTATACAATCTTTATAGTAGAATTAACATGATAAAGAGATCGGATAAATATCATCTCATGCAATCTATAGAAGTTGAATATTTAAAAAATTATTACAAGGATGATATAGAAAACCTTAGTAAACTTATTCAACGAGATTTAAGCGCTTGGTATATCTGAAACTTCATCAATTTGCGCCTTGGATTGGAGCAGATGAATACCAATACCTTAAAGACTCGTTCCCATACTCGTGTTTTATGATCAACGACGTTGGCCGAGTATGGATGACTAATAAATCTTTAATCCTTTCCCATTGCTCATCTTATAAAGCATAATGTTTTTTTATTTTCTGAAATTTTGGGTAATTAATTTTTGACAAAAGAACATATTAATAGTCAAAATATCAAGCTCAAGCCATTAATTGATGACGCGCCCTAATAAACGCACGCGCTTTGACGCTAAAGAAGTTCTCTGAAGAAATCTCTCTTGCGCCTCTTGCGTCTCTTCTTGCGCCTCTTGCGTTATAAAAAAAACACAGCTGCCCTACCTTCCCCCATCCAATTACCCTTTCACCTTTGCGACTTCGCGCCTTTGCGTGAGATAAAGCTCACGCTAAGGAACGTGCATAAAATAACTTTTCACGCAAAAGTTTTGCTCGCAAAACTCATCAGATTGGGATTTTTCCCTGTTCTAGTATATTTTTTGGGTTGTAGTGGCTTAACCAAAGCCCCCAACTATATTAATAAATGCTAAAGATGCTAAAGGCGCTAAAAAAGTTCTCTCTGAAATTGATAGCAAAATGACCATACGTTACAAATGGAATACCTATCCACCCGTGTGGATTCACGCCAATGAGTCGGCGGTAAAGCAACACCATGCTTACCACACTGCAAAATCAGGAGACCCTGACTCGGCTTACCTTTTGGTAGATTCCCTGCTGAATCCAATGGTTGTTGAACAATTGGCGATGACATTCTACAAACAAAAGCCCATTCTTGTATCTGCACACGCCATAGAAGGAATGGGAGTCAATGCCATTCCCGAAACATTGGCGGATGCACTTGCCCAACAATTGAGCTGGACTGCCAACAGCAACATCATACAAACCAACATCGTCGGACACACAGGAGCTGATGGCTTTTCTCGTCTGGCGAGGCAGGCAATATTCGATGGAAAGGTTTCAGCTGATCACTGTTATTTGTTGGTTGACGACTTTGTCGGGCAAGGTGGAACCTTGGCAAATCTACGATCACACATCATACAAGGTAATGGCACTGTGTTGGGGGCAACCGTGTTGACAGGAAAACCCTATTCGGTCAATCTGGCTTTAACATCACAGACACTTAAACGCTTGAGGTTGAAACATGGAGAAAGACTTGAACATTGGTGGCAACTTAAGTTCTGTTTCGGGCTTGACTGCCTTACAGAGTCTGAAGCACGTTACTTGCTCAACACCCCGAATGTTGAACGCATCCGAAATAAAATTACTGAGGCAAGCTAAACGTGAGATTGCACAACGAATTAACGAACTAGCACAGCAAGCTTCTGGTGGTAGAGTGAAACTCACCACTTAAAAAGCCCCAAGTCGGAATGGCATGGGGCTTTTTTTATGGAGTGCGTATCTGGGGTGTTAAATATAAACACATTTCTTGGTTTATTTTTCACCCTATTTTTATTCCCTGAGGAGGAATGGTGGGCAAACGGGCGGTGAAATCTGGGTTTATATTGAGTTCATTGCGGCCCGTTTACCCACCCTACAAATCTGGGGTGAAAAAAAGTCATCCCGTACCTGAACAGACACACCCCAGTGCCTATCCACCAACTCATATGTCAATAACTTCAATTAAAAATGTCTCATCTCGTGTAATCTGATAGGGCCAAATTCAAGTCTATTTGAAAAGTTCTATCCCAATGCGTCATCGCGTCGTAATGAAAAACCACGACGCATTTCCAAACTCTCCCACCTAAACCAATTCAGGCTTAACAAAAAACTTGAGCATTGCGTGTTAATTATCACATTCTGTCAATTTATGGATTTTCTATGCGACAGTCTTCAATCAGTTGTCCGTGATTTAAATCTTCTGTCAAAATTTTTTTTGCGCCACTGAGCGAAGCGGCCGCGATAATCAGCGCATCCCAAAAATGTTTTGGGACATAAAATTATATTTATTTTATAAATCAAATAGTTATAAAAAATTCAAAGCAAAATAACAGAAACGAAAATAATAATAAAAATCTAAGCCTCTCTTGCGCCTCTTGCGTCTTTTGCGCCTCTTGCGTTATAAAAAATGATTCCACACCTTAGCAGCCCTACCTTCCTCATCCAATTACCCATTCACCTTTGCGACTTCACTCGAAGCCGCTAAAGAACTTCTCTCTCAATAGCAGTAGAATTGCTGCGTCTTTTGCGTCTTTTGCGTCTTTTGCGGTATCAGTCGTTATAGCATTCGCAACAAAGTCCAACGTTTACCGATTGAAAAAATAGCCCGAGCCAGCGCCGATCAACATCTTGGTATTTTAACGCTTTGGCAGACAACAACGTTGCTCACCCTACCAGGTTACCAACTCTCTACTAACGATAAAGCAACGGCACCACAAAAACCGTCAATAATGCTGAACTCACCGCTCCAAAAATCAAACTGATCGCCAATCCCCCAAACACCGGATCAGGTACCATGATAGCTGT
>Ga0190315_1000044_pt1 | contig 75314 bp, 46 predicted proteins | sample 48701101_MG_FD_161673 | JGI IMG/M metagenome (GOLD analysis project Ga0190315, IMG submission 161673) | Hydrothermal vent sediment bacterial communities from Southern Trench, Guaymas Basin, Mexico - 4870-11-0-1_MG | ecosystem: Environmental > Aquatic > Marine > Hydrothermal vents > Sediment ...
TCACCCCCTACGGGGTTGGGGCCCTTTTCGGCCCTTCCCCAGGTTTTCCTTAAGCTATTCATATTCAACCCCTATCGGGGTTGGGGCCCTCCACGGCCTTTCCCCAGGTTTCACCTGGGGCTATTCATATTCAACCCCTACGGGGTTGAGACGTGAAGCCCAAAGTTGAAGCCCAAAGCTGAAGCTTTGAAATCCAGTGCTAATGGTTTTTTTCTGGAGGAACGATAAGATATCCTGTTTTAATGGATAAACCATGTATCACAGCATTTGAAAAAACATTGGGGTTGTGATAGTCCTCAAGAAAATCTTGAAGTGCCTTAACAAAGGGTTCATTACTATTTAGCAAAACCACTTTTGAGACTTTGAGGTATTTGTCTAAGACGGCACGGATTTTTCCAAAAACGTACCTCAAGGATTTCATTTCCTCGCTGGGCAACCAGTCGGCAGCTAACACAACATCCCAAATCCCTGGAACGTTTTCTCGTTCAAAAAGGGCAAATAATTTAAAATCGCCCTTTTCTTGGGCAATCGTGCGTTCTATGGGAAAAAATTTTTTGATAAATGGATTCAATGAAAAATGAAAAATGAACATTTTATTTATAAGCGACTTATTTTATAAACAATTTAATCTTTTAGTGTTCTGCATATTCTGGCTTTTAATGCCAATTCAACGGCATAACCACATAGTGGCTGTGTCGTATTGTTTGGCGTTAAACAGTGTCTTTGATTCTTTGAGACGCGCTTTAGCCAAATTTCTTAGTTCGGTTCTTGTTATCATATTTATAGACTATAGTATAACGGATTGGCGTGTTTGTACTAAATGTTTGTAGTAGTCGCTTTAGCGACTTAATCTCTAATTTATAGTTTGTAGTAGTCGCTTTAGCGACTGTTTCGTTGTACTCAGTACAATTCGTTTATCCGCGTAATTCGTTGTACTCAGCACAATTGGTTGTACTCAGTACAATCCGTTTATCGGCCCGTAATCCGTTGTACTCCGCACACACAATTCGTTTATCCGCGCAATTCGTTGTACTCAGCGTAATTCGTTGTACTCAGCACAATTGGTTGTACTCCGCACACACAATCCGTTTATCGGCCCGTAATCCGTTGTATTCAGCACAATTAGCTACGCTGAGTATAGAAACGATTGTCGTTTGTAGTAGGCTTGTAATCGCCTACCCGTAGGTTTTCTCGTTCCCGCACGCCGACGTAGGAACGCGTTGCGCGAGTCAGGTAGCAAAACAGGTTTTTAAAAGTGGGCCTGCTTGTAGAAATGATGGACCTAATTTTGCCAATGGCCCACATTTATCAAAAACGACCAGATTTTATACTTAACTAGTGCAGGATGGCGGAAATATCCATACCACCCACAGCCCTGAAAGCTAAAGTACCCTAAAGGGCACTGCAAGAAGCTCAGTAGGCTTTAGCCTACTTTCGCTTTTAGACAACGGCTTTAGCCGTTGGCGTTGGGACGGTATCGAAACTTCCGCCTTACGGCACTAGTAGTCTGTCAACATTGTTTTGACTCGAAAAGACTCGGCTTATGTCGTCCAAACCGGAGTCGGCCAATTTTGCTCCCGTTTCGCTCGGCGAAACTTTTGCCGACGTTTTGAGTTTGGCAGGACTCGGCCAACTTGAGTGTGGCTATGGAGAGAGGAGTCTATTATTTTTTCGCCAAGCATTGAATGACAGTAAAAATTAAATTTCTTGTCATGGCCGATTTCCATAATCGGATGACGGGGCCATTTTGGGTTTTTTTTTGAGGTAAAGCTAAAAAAATAAATGGCATGATACCAAGCTTTTCCGTTGATTATTCTGATTAACTCTTGATTATAAGAGACGATTTAAAAAGAGAGGCCGATTGGCCGACAATGTATAGATAACTTTTTGGCCTGTCTCGTCTACTAGGGAGACAGGCTGCCCAAATTTTTAATTGTTAATCATTATTCTCTAACTGATTATTTTAACAGACAAATTTGAAGTTTTATTTAAAATGACGGCACTTATGAATATTTAATGGTATTACCTGTTATAATATTAATCCCTATTTTTAGTAAGACTATTACCAAAATACGCGGCTTTCTGAGGGTAGCTTTTTTGAGTAAAACTGCCTAATTTTATTAAAAATAACGCTATTGATTAATTATTAACAATAAACGCTCATTTAACTCACTTAAATTTCTATTTATTAGAAAATTTACGGGGGTTATATTTTTGAAATGTTGTTTATTTAGATAACGCAACTTATTGTTAAATTTAGAAATTTTAAGAGTTATTAGAGCAGAAAGGCCGTTAAATCATCAAGGCAGGAGTCCGTTTGGGCGTCGTCTAAACGTTAGTTTGGCAGGAGTTAGTTTGGCAACGCCCTTAAATCCGTCCGAAGGCAGCGTACCGCCGCCATGAGCGGTGCGCTAAAAGCGGGGGTTGGTTAAAACTTACTAACTGGGGTGGTGAAAATGATTAATGATTAATGATTAATGATTAATGATTAATGAAACTACGTTCCGAGCGGAGCGAGATAATTAAATATTTTTAAAATAATAAAACTTCAAAAGGAATAAAAATGGGATCACGTTTTAGAACCCGTTGGAACCTCCTTTTCATCACCCCACTTACTAACTCAGTGCCCTGATACGTGGGGTGGTGAAAATTGTGACGTAAACGAATTGTGAATTGTGACGTAAACGAATTTTTTTATGGTTATTTAAGTAACGATTTTTATAGAAATTTTTTTAAATGCGGCAATTTTAACGGGATCAGTTTTTGGGCCAAAATCACCTGATTTTCACCACCCCACCTGATACGTACTTAAGCTTTTAGACAAACGCAGCTTGTGTGCTTACGCGAGATAACGGCTGATGCTGTTGGCTGTAGATAGTATGGAAACTTCCGCTCTCCGGCACTAGACCATAACTGTCATTTCTGTCGCTAAGAGAAATATGACTTTCAGCGCAAATTGGTGCTGAGTATACTTCGTTTCGTTGTACTCAGCGCAATTCGCTCGTCCAAAGCTAAAGCTTTGGACTCCATCTGGGGTGTTAAATCTGTTGCCAAAACATTTTTCACCCTAGTTTTGTTCCGTGTGGTTGCAATAATTAGGCCTCAACCCCGATAGGGGTTGAATTTGAATAGCTTAAGGAAAACCTGGGGAAGGGCCGGGGAGGGCTCCCAACCCTGAAGGGGTTGAATTTGAATAGCCCCAGGTGAAACCTGGGGTGTGCGGAAAAAAAACGTCTACAACCCCGATAGGGGTTGAATATTGTCTGGTTTTATGTGCTTTTGGAATAATCCTTCATCGCCATTCGTACCTTTATACAAAGCTTTTAGAAAAATCCCGAACACCTATGAGCTAGGCTTAGTTCGTGTCGTCCAAAGCTAAAGCTTTGGACTCCATGCGTAATCCGTTTATCGGCCTGTAATCCGTTGTACTCAGCACACACAATTCGTTTATCGGCCTGTAATCCGTTGTACTCCGCACACACAATCCGTTTATCCGCGCAATTAGCTACGCTGAGTATAGAAACGATTGTCGTTTGTAGTAGGCTTGTAATCGCCTACCCGTATGTTTTCTCGTTCCTGCACGCCGACGTAGGAACGCGTTGCGCGGGTCAGGTAGCAAAACAGGTTTTTAAAGTGGGCCTGCTTGTAGAAATGATAGGGCTAATTTTGCCAATGGCCCACATTTTTCAAAAACGGCCAGATTTTATACTTAACTAAACCATAAACTAAACTGTCATTTCTGTCGCTAAGAGAAATCTGACTTTCAGCGCAAATTGGTGCTGAGTATACTTCGTTTCGTTGTACTCAGCGCAATTGATTGTACTCAGCGCAGTTAGTTGTACTCAGCGCAGTTAGTTGTACTCAGCACAATTCGTTTATCGGCCCGTAATTCGTACTCAGTACAATTCGTTTATCCGCGTAATTCGTTGTACTCAGCGCAGTTAGTTGTACTCAGCACAATTGGTTGTAGTCAGTACAATTCGTTTATCCGCGTAATTCGTTGTACTCAGCGCAGTTAGTTGTACTCAGCACAATTGGTTGTAGTCAGTACAATTCGTTTATCCGCGTAATTCGTTGTACTCCGCGTAGTTAGTTGTACTCAGCACAATTGGTTGTACTCAGTACAATTCGTTTATCCGCGTAATTCGTTGTACTCAGCGCAATTGGTTGTACTTAGCGCAATTGGTTGTACTAAGCCTCATTCGTTGTACTAAGCCTCAATCGTTAATCGGAATTTTTGACCTAAAAAAAATAATTATTAACAATTAATGAAGGGTAAAGTACACAGAGCAGAGTGCAAGAGGGCAAGAGCGCAGAGTGCTAGAGCCACGCAGCCGCACGAACACCAAACCAGTCGAGGCGGAGGCCCGACGAGCCCCGGTAACGGTTGGCAGTACGGCAGAAGTAAGGGTCGTAGTAGAACGAACCGCCCCGGAGCAGACGGTCCTCCCCCCCTTTAAACAACTTAGCCAATATACCCTTTTTTTCTATTTCCCAAGCACTGCCATCTGTGGGTGCGCCTTTGTAATTGTCGTGCCAAACGTCAGCACACCATTCCCACACGTTGCCGTGCATGTCGTACAGCCCAAACGCATTGGGCGGAAAACTGCCGACATATGTTGTCTGCCCACTATAAATGCAGTTGTAATTGGCGAAATCGGTGGTAATCGTTTCGCCTAAATGAAAGGCTGTCATGGTGCCAGCGCGGCAAGCGTATTCCCATTGGGCTTCGCTTGGCAGATGGAATTGTTTGCCCGTTATTTTGGACAGTCGCTGAAAGAATTCTACGGCCTCATGCCATGAGATAGTTTCTACGGGACGATTTTCTCCTTTAAAGCGGGATGGGTTGTTGCCCATGACGGCTTGCCATTGGCTCTGCGTCACCGGGTATTTGCCCATGTAGAAGGGTTTGATTGTGACACGGTGTTGGGGCTTCTCACTGTTATCTCCCTCATTTTGGGGTGAACCCATGAGGAATGTTCCGCCCGGTATATGGACCATTTCTAGTGTGACACCGTTGCCTAAGTCTATTGTTTGGTATTTGGCTTGGTGGCGTTTGCGGTTGGTTGTTTCTCCGCGGCGGTTGAGTGTAATGCAGTCAAATTCAAATAGTAGGCCTTTTTTAGTCTCTTGTTCTAGGGCTTGTAACCGTTTTTGGGCCTCGTTGGCGTATTGTTTGAGCGTGTTGCCATCTAAGTAGGCTTGGTAGGCCGACTGAGTGTCCTGTTGACGGGCCGTTTGCCAGGCAGTTTTATCGGCCGCCGCCCGTTCAGCTTCGGCCGTTTCTAGGGCTTGTAACTGCTTTTGGGCTTCGTTAGCATATTGTTTGAGGGTGTCGCCTTCTAAGTAGGCTTGGTAGGCCGACGGAGTGTGTTGTTGACAGGCCGTTTGCCAGGCTTTCTTATCGGCTGCCCGTTCAGCTTCGGCCGTTTCTAGGGCTTGTAACCGTTTTTGGGCCTCGTTGGCGTATTGTTTGAGCGTGCTGCCTTCTAAGTAGGCTTGGTAGGCCGACGGAGTGTCCTGTTGACAGGCCGTTTGCCAGGCTGTCGGCCGCCCGTTCAGCTTCGGCCTTTTCTATAGCTTGTAACTGCTTTTGGGCTTCGTTAACATATTGTTTGATGGTACCGCCCTTTAAGTAGGCTTGGTAGGCCGACTGAGTGTCCTGTTGACGGGCCGTTTGCCAAGCTGTCGGCCGCCCGTTCAGCCTCGGCATTTTCTAGGGCTTGTAATCGTTTTTGGGCCTCGGTGGCGTATTGTTTGAGGGTGTCGCCTTCTAGGTAGGCTTGGTAGGCCGACGGAGTGTGCTGTTGACGGGCCGTTTGCCAGGCTGTCGGCCGCCCGTTCATCAGCCTCGGCTTTTTCTAAGGCTTGTAGCTGTTGTTTGGCATCGTCTGCATATTGTTTTAGGGTGTCGCCATTTAGGTAGGCTTGGTAAGCCGACGGAGTGTCCAGTTGACGGGCCATTTGCCAGGAATTTTTGTCGGCCGCCCGTTCCGCTTCGGCCGTTTCTAGGGCTTGTAACCGTTTTTGGGCTTCGTTGGCGTATTGTTTGAGCGTGCTGCTGCCATTCAAGTAGGCTTGGTAGGCCGACTGAGTGTTTTGTTGACGGGCCGTTTGCCAGGAATTTTTGTCGGCCGCCCGTTCTGCTTCGGCCGTTTATAGGGCTTGTAACCGTTTTTGGGCCTCGTTGGCGTATTGTTTGATGGTGTCGCCATCTAAGTAGGCTTGGTAGGCCGACGGAGTGTCCAGTTGACGGGCCATTTGCCAGGAATTTTTGTCGGCTGCCCGTTCAGCTTCGGCCTTTTCTAGGGCTTGTAGCTGTTGTTTGGCTTCGTCGGCATATTGTTTGAGGGTGTCGCCTTCTAGGTAGGCTTGATAGGCCGACGGAGTGTGCTGTTGACGGGCCGTTTGCCAGGCTTTGTTATCGGCTGCCCGTTCAGCCTCGGCATTTTCTAGGGCTTGTAGCTGTTGTTTGGCTTCGTCGGCATATTGTTTGAGCGTGCTGCCTTCTAAGTAGGCTTGGTAGCCCGACTGAGTGTCCAATTGACGGGCCATTTGCCAGGCCTTTTTATCGGCCGCCCGTTCCGCTTGGAGCTTTTCTAGGGCTTGTAGCTGTTGTTTGGCTTCGTTGGCGTATTGTTTGATGGTGTCGCCATCTAAGTAGGCTTGGTAGGCCGACTGAGTGTCCCGTTGACGGGCCGTTTGCCAGGCTTTGTTATCGGCCGCTGCCCGTTCAGCCTCGGCATTTTCTAGGGCTTGTAACTGCTTTTGGGCCTCGTTAGCATATTGTTTGATGGTGTCGCCATCTAGGTAAGCTTGGTAGGCCGACTGAGTGTCCCGTTGACGGGCCGTTTGCCAGGCCGTTTTATCGGCAGCCGCCCGTTCAGCTTCGGCCGTTTCTAGGGCTTGTAACTGCTTTTGGGCTTCGTTAGCATATTGTTTGAGGGTGTCGCCTTCTAAGTAGGCTTGGTAGGCCGACGGAGTGTCCTGTTGACAGGCCGTTTGCCAGGCTGTCGGCCGCCCGTTCAGCTTCGGCCTTTTCTATAGCTTGTAACTGCTTTTGGGCTTCGTTAACATATTGTTTGATGGTACCGCCCTTTAAGTAGGCTTGGTAGGCCGACTGAGTGTCCTGTTGACGGGCCGTTTGCCAAGCCTTTTTGTCGGCAGCCCGTTCCGCTTGGAGCTTTTCTAGGGCTTGTAGCTGTTGTTTGGCTTCGTTGGCATATTGTTTGAGGGTGTCGCCATCTAAGTAGGCTTGGTAGGCCGACTGAGTGTCCAGTTGATTGGCCGTTTGCCAGGCTTGGTTATCGGCCACCCGTTCAGATTCGGCCGTTTCTAGGGCTTGTAACCGTTTTTGGGCCTCGTTGGCGTATTGTTTGATGGTGTCGCCATCTAGGTAGGCTTGGTAGGCCGACGGAGTGTCCAGTTGACGGGCCATTTGCCATGCTTGGTTATCTGGTTCAGCGGCAGTTTGATCATATCTAGCCCGTGCAATGGCCCCCAAACGAGTCACCAATTCTTGTGCCGATTCGGGCCGTTTTTCGGGATTGGCGCGAGTACAACTATACAGTAACTTAAACAACTCTGGCGCATGTTCTAAGGCTTCTGGCTCCACCTCGACAGGAATTTCTCTCGTCAGCAAACGATACAAGGTTTTGCCAAACGCAAAAATATCGCTTTTGGCGCTTGGCTTACCATAATGTATATAACCACGCTGCTCCGGCGGCGCATAATCCAAAGTACCAAACACCTCCAAGCCAAACACCGTTAAACCACTTTTACTTTGCCGCGCCGCGGCCTCCCGCAAAGAGGTGGCAACTTGTGATAATCCAAAGTCAATGATTTTCACATAAACCTCCAATTTCCCAGAAACCTTGGAGGTTTTTAATAAAATATTCGCTGGCTTTAAATCTAAATGATAAATGCCAGCATCATGGGCAACTTTGAGGCCTTGAGCAATTTGGAGGCCGACTTGTAGGCCGGTTTCTAAGTCCATTGGGCCGTATTTTTCTAACCACGCTTCGCCATCAATCGCACCGTCGAGATATTCGCTCACAAAAAAGGCCCGTTCCTGTTTCAATTCATCCGCATAACCATAGTCTAACGGTTCAGGCACATAATGACTGGCGATATGACGCATTTTCAGGGCCTCCCCAAACACTTCTTCTGGGGCCCCCTGGCGACTTTCCCAAAAACATTTCACCGCCACTTCTTGATGTTGTGGGTTTCTTAATAAGTCTTGGTTTTGACACAACAACACACAGCCCATGCCACCGGCCCCTAACAGTTGGCGCATAGGATATTTATTGATATTATGCAACGCATACTTTTGCCGATCAATCTTTATCGCCGCTTGTAGATTCTGCAACGCTTCCGGATAAGCTTTGCGCCGCAATTGCACCTGAAATAAGTCAAAATGCGCCAAGGCCTTGTCGGCGTTATTATTAGCCTTTTCAAGCGCTTGGCTAAATAACCGCTCGGCCTCCTCCAACGCGCCGGCCGAAGACAAGGCACTGCCTACCATAATAGAGACGCGACTGTATTGCGGATTCTGCGGCGACAATTGTTTGAGTTGCGAGGCCGCCTTTTGAATCAATTTAAGACTAGTGCTATTATGCTGCGTAAACTCATCACGCGGTTTAACTAGGGATGATAAGTTTTGCTGCGCCATTAAGCCGCCGATTAGTTGCATAATTTCTACGGCCAAATCTTTGGTTTCTTTGACATCTTGTTGAGTGGCTTTGATATCCTCATGGATTTCATCGAGGGTAGCATCAATCTCTTTCGCCCACGCCAACATTTCGCCCAATTGATTTTCAAAGCGACTGCTAAAGCGTATTAACTGCTCATGGCGCGTTTGCCAAGCGACTTGGGTTTGTCGCAAGCCTTGTAATTGCTGCGCTAGTTCAACCAGATTCGTTGATTGTTCTGCTATCGCTTGGCTGAGATTATTTTGGGCCGTGTTGAGGGCCGTTTGGAGATGTTGTACCTCAAGACATAAACCGATTCATTTATGCTAACAAAAGTTAACAATAGCACTCTTTTTAATTATAGCAATTAAAAAGAGAGGGTGAATCTACCAAAGACCCTCGAAAATTGACGAAGGTCGCTTTATACAATCTGATAAGACTTGGTTCTCGTCAATTAATCAGATTGTAAGTCTCCGATTTTACCAGTATAACATTATATACTGAACCATATACCGGCCGCTTTATAACTATGACTGTTCTATTTTAAAATAATATTTTAAAAATGAGAGTTTGTCAAGTTTTAAAATCTTGATCGGACGGCAATATTGTCTATATACCCGGATCGATTGTTAGCTTTTCTTAGAATTTATTAACAAATTGATTACTATACGCTAGCCCTCTCGTTGCAAAGCCGCTTGGGTTTTTTCCAATCGCTCATCTTGGCGGATGAGTTCACGGAAAAAAAACAAAACGGCATCGCCCAACAGGCCGTCAAAACAGAGAAAGGCCGCTAACGTATCATCCACTGGGGCGATACGGCGCATTTGTTCTAGGACTAAATCGCTGATGGCGAGGGTATCTCTATAACTAATAAGGGCCGCTAAGTCTTCTTCGGTGATTTCTTTGAACTGAAAAAGCTCATCTTTGTGTTTGGCGAAATGCTTGAGGGCTTTGACGGTTTGTTGACGGAAATCGGGTAGTGCAACGCTGAAGCTTTGCACTCCATCTGCTTTGGTGAAGGGTTGTAGGTAGTGGTGTTCGATTTGCTCGGCAAATTCACGGGTGATTTTGGCGTTGAATATCTTTTGGGTGAAGCCGAGTTTGTTATCGGGCGCCGCCACACCGATGCTGATCGCACCCAGGGCATAGCTAAAGGACTCTTGGGTGGCGCCGGTGATTTGGTAGGCGGAATAGGTGAAGTGTTCTCGGACGAGAGATAGGGCTTTTTCGCCGGCTTTGGAGGCGACTTCTACCACGGTGGGGTTGTCTAGCAAGGAGCCGAATAGGATTTGTGTGAGTGTTGGCATAATTTTTCAGTGATCAGTTATCAGTGTTCAGTTGTCAGTTATCAGTTATCAGTTGTCAGTTATCAGTTGTCAGTTGTCACAGTTGTCAGTGTTCAGTTGTCTGTGTGAAATTGATGCGCGTGATTATACAGGGTTTCGTTATAAACTACAAGGATTCGTTATAAACTACATGGATTATAAACTACAAGGATTCGTTATCAAGTAACTACAGGGATTCGTTATCAAGTAACTACAAGGATTTGTTATAAAAAGCCAGAACTACAAGGATTTCTAAAAAGCCACGGATGAAAGTTTTTGGCAATGAAATCCGTTATTATAACGAATCCTTGTAGTTATAAGAAAGGATAAAACTGATTCATTATTCATTATAAACGGCATGGATTCTCCGCGCAATTCGTTGTACTCAGTCAGCACAATTCGTTTATCCGCGCAATTCGTTGTACTCAGCGCAATTCGTTGTACTCAGCGCAATTCGTTGTACTCAGCGCAATTCGTTGTACTCCGCGCAATTCGTTGTACTCAGCGCAATTCGTTGTACTCAGCACAATTCGTTGTACTCCGCGCAATTCGTTGTACTCAGCCTCATTCGTTGTACTAAGCCTCAATCGTTAATCACAAGGATTTCTAAAAAGCCACGGATGAAAGTTCTTAACGTCCAAGATAAATCTTGGACTCCTGATTTATACTCAATCCTTGTAGTTATTATTCTATGAAAAAGTGATTTATTATGCCCACGCAACTAATAGACAAGTTTAACCGAAAAATTACCTACGTGCGTCTATCCGTAACAGATCGTTGCGACTTTCGCTGCGTCTACTGCATGGACGAAAAAATGACTTTTGTGCCTCGCGCACAATTATTGACTTTGGAAGAAATGGAATTAGTCGGACGTGCTTTTGTAGAATTAGGCGTGACAAAAATCCGCCTAACGGGAGGCGAACCGCTAGTACGCAGAAATATATTGCAACTCTTTCAAGGACTTGGCAAATTAGACGGCTTAAAAGAACTGGTGCTAACAACCAACGGCTCGCAACTCGTTAAACTGGCACAACCGCTCAAAGCCGCCGGCGTTAAACGAATCAATATCAGCCTCGACAGCTTAAAACCGGCGCGTTTTCAAAAAATGACTCGTACCAGTAAACTGGACACCGTGTTACGTGGTATTGACGCCGCCATCAAAGCGAGATTTCAACGAATCAAACTCAACGCCGTGATTTTAAAAAACCGTAACCACGACGAAGTAACCGACTTAGTACAATTTGCTATCGATCAAGGCATTGACATCAGCTTTATTGAAGAAATGCCCTTAGGCAATATTGATGAACATAACCGTGCCGAGGCCTTCTACTCCAGTGACCAAATTCGCCACGAACTCAAACACACATTCAATTTAATACCAACAACAGAAACCACCGCCGGGCCCTCTAAATACTACAAAGTCGCACACACCGACACTCGCGTTGGCTTTATTTCGCCACACACGCATAATTTTTGTGACAGCTGTAATCGAGTGCGCGTAACAACAGAAGGCCGCCTACTACTATGCTTAGGACAAGAACACTCAATCGACTTACGGCGCGTAATACGCGCCAACCCCGACGACATCGGCCTACTAAAACAAGCCATCATCAAAGCCATCGCAATCAAACCCAAAGCCCACGAATTTGAACTTGACAAAGAACCACATATTTTACGATATATGAATATGACCGGCGGTTAACCAGCTTTGGCAACGACGGAGTCCAAAGCAACGATGGAATCCAAAGCTTCAGCTTTGGAAGAGTCCAAATCAACGATGGAATCCAAAGCTTCAGCTTTGGAAGAGTCCAAATCTTCAACTTTAGAGGAATCCCAAAATACCGACAGTTGCTTTTATACTCAACGTGGCCGTAACTTGGATTTTTATGACGGGTTAATATATAAGGCGTATTATTAAAGCCAGGGGCGGTGCCCCTGGATTATTTTCGCAACGACATTCTTCGCTCGCGATAATTTTGAACAATAATATCTAACAATTCTGAAAACTTACGATGAATTCGGTAATGTATTGATTTTACATGACCATACTTTGTGTAATTAATTTCCATTATTATATGCCACAAAGTTTTCCGAAGTTTAGAGAACAGTTAATCATTAATCATTAATCATTAATCATTAATAATTAACCAACGCCCCTTGCCGCCTTTTCCTTGCAAGTAGACTGTTCAACAAACACCAGTTGTGCTTTAGTACTTGATGTTCCTAAGAAGAACCACAACAGCTTAAATTTTGACCTAAAATATTGGTAGTGTTATCTTAAAAAAAACGCTTGGGACAAGTCTACGACTTTACGACTTGTTCAACGTGAATTTAATCACCGGGCGACATGTAGGAGTAAAATCAATGAGTAATGAAATGAGAAAGGGCTTGACCAAGGCCACATTACCGCAAACGGGTAAAAAGGTGTCTGTGACCTTACAACTGGACGCTGACATTATAAAGTGGTTCAAAAAAACAAGGCTATGGAATCAGCCACATCAATAAGACACTGCGAACATACATGGAACACCAAACCAAGCAACAACTCAAATTGAGGGATATAAAAAAGGTCAAACAACTTCTCATCACCAAGAAATGTGAGTCTGTAGCTCAATAAGCACCTGTAATACGGCCAGACTTATCGACTAAAGCGGCCCCACTTAAATCCATAATGTGCTACGAAAAAAACTCAACCTTGCCCACTGGACTATCGCGAATGCTCTCGATTTCTCTTGATTGGGTGCCCCAACTGGGCCGGGATGAGGTAAAAAGAAAGGATTACTCTATTGACTCTCGAAGTACGAGAGATATACGGAACGTACTTCAAATCGGTGAAAATGAAAAAATGAACTTTTAATAAAATTCATAGCCAAATTATCGACTTATCATTGGATCATTTTTCATTTTTCATTTTTCATTTTTCATTTTTCATTAACACGTCATTGCATCATTCGCGCAATTTAAAAGAACGTAGCAAAGTCATTACCGCAAGAACAGCAAAACGTACCCACACCGCCACTATCACACCCCAATTGATAAACAGCGGATACTGATGTCGAAAAAATTTACGATAAAATCGTACCATTCCTCGATGCTTATACCACAATGTGGAAAGCGGACGATGGCGACTGCATACCCCCTTAACATGTACCACTTCAATCTGAGGAATAAACAAAATACTAAAATGCCCGGCATGAAAGCGCATAAACCAATCGAGATCCTCGCAATGTAAAAAATAAGTTTCATCCATAGGCCCCACTTTGGCGAGCGCAGTACGCCGTACAAACATACAAGCACCTGAAATTCCTTCAATTTCTATGGGATTATCTGGCAAAGGTTGGCGCGCCAACACAAAACTTCTAAAACGTTTTGAATTGGGGAAAAGCTTGTCAAGATGAAATACCCGCACAATAGCTCGCCACGGTGTTGGCACACTGCGCCGACACCCCGCTTGCTCAGAACCATCGGGATTTAGCACCAAGCCCCCTGCCATGCCAGCTTGTGGATACATGTCCATCGCTTTCACAAAAAGTGCCAGCGTATCGGGGCGAATCAGGCAATCGGGATTGAGGAAAAGCAGATATTCACTGGAGGTATAAGGTAATGCGAGATTGGCCGCGCGTGCAAAACCAAGATTGTCAACATTTTTAATAATCTGCACCCGTTCATCATTCTCAAAGGCTTGCAGCAACCGGTGCAAACTGTCATCTTTCGAGGCGTTATCGACAACATGTACTGTCACAGGGACAGATGAAGCCAATACCGAACGCACACACTCTGTCAACAAATCACCGCCATTAAAATTGACAATAATGACGGAAATGACACGTTCTGTAGACATGAACCGATTTCAGTTGGAAGTTGGAAGTTAAAGTTATTCGTTTAGTTTTCAGCCATCAAGTAACCGATAACTGATAACTGATAACTGCTCTCAACGTTTCATGGACTCAAAAAATTCACTATTGGTTTTTGTCACCTTGAGACGATCCAACAAAAACTCCATCTCGGCAATTTCTTCCATCGGATGTAATAGTTTTCGTAAAATCCATACTTTTTGTAATTCTTCTGGAGAGATGAGTAATTCTTCGCGGCGGGTACCAGAGCGATTGATGTTGATGGCGGGATAAATGCGTTTTTCGGCAATCTTGCGATCTAGGTGGATTTCATTATTACCGGTGCCTTTAAACTCTTCATAAATGACATCATCCATGCGCGACCCCGTATCAATCAGGGCCGTCGCCAGAATAGTTAGGCTACCACCTTCTTCGATATTGCGTGCCGACCCGAAAAAACGTTTTGGACGGTGCAACGCGTTGGCATCGACACCGCCGGTGAGTACTTTACCTGAAGTGGGCACCACCGTATTATAGGCGCGCGCCAAACGAGTAATAGAATCAAGCAAAATCACAACATCCTTTTTGTGTTCAACCAAGCGTTTGGCCTTTTCAATCACCATTTCGGACACTTGTACATGACGGGTAGCCGGCTCATCAAACGTGCTTGAAATCACCTCGCCATGTACCGAGCGCATCATTTCCGTGACTTCTTCGGGACGTTCATCAATCAGCAACACGATCAAATAACATTCAGAGTGATTGGCCGCCAGAGATTGTGCAAGGTTTTGCAACATCATGGTCTTACCCGATTTGGGCGGAGAAACTATCAAACCGCGTTGACCTTTACCTACCGGGGCAATTAAATCAATAATGCGCGGTGTTAAATCTTCCGTGCTGCCATTGCCCATTTCCAGATTGAGTCGCTTGTTGGCAAACAATGGTGTCAAGTTTTCAAACAAGACTTTGTTTTTAGCCTGCTCCGGCGGTTCAAAATTAATTTCACTGACTTTCAAGAGGGCAAAATAACGCTCACCCTCTTTTGGCGGACGAATTTTTCCGGAAACCGTATCGCCAGTACGCAAGTTAAAACGGCGAATTTGACTGGGGGACACATAAATATCATCCGGGCCGGCGAGATAAGAACTATCCGCAGAACGCAGAAAACCAAAGCCGTCTTGTAAAATTTCCAAGACACCATCACCGTAAATATCTTCACCTTTTTTAGCATGCGCTTTTAGCAACGCAAAAATGACATCCTGTTTACGCGAGCGTGCCGTTCCCTCTAAACTAAGGCTTTGGGCAATTTGAATCAGATCGGTGGCGGTTTGTTTTTTAAGTTCTGTTAAATTCATGGGTTTATAAGTCTTGAGTGCCGGTTTTGGCACATGTGAAAGGATCAATGCTCAGACAAATGTTGGGTGGATAAAAGCAAAAGCGTATCCAAAAAAAAGCGATTAATTATCAGAAGGATACACTAATTCAATTTCAAAATTAGTCTTTTTTTCCTAACTTAATGGCAGTGAGTGAAAGGAGTAGTCAACAACACTACATCAGGACAGGAGGAAATGCTCGGAGTAGAGGAACCGAAGTGGTGAGACATAAATGAATCGGTTCCACCAGATTGGAGTCGGCATGAAAAACCATTAGACATTATCGGAAATAAGAATATCTGGATTTTTAATCTATACTGCACATATAGACTCTCAGATTCCGAACTTCACAAAGGGCATTCGCGATGGTCTGCCCCTACAAGACGTTATGTCGTAGATTTTATGTAGGGGCGCACTTTAGTGTTTGCCCTATGAACGTGAAATTATTTTTCTGAACATCTATAGTCACAAACATCGTTCTTCGCTACGCGAGATCACTTGAAACATCGTTTTTCGCTACGCGAGATCACTTTTAGACTTTGCACGGTTTCCTATTGGACTAAAAACACACCCCAGGCATCCCCTCAATGCCATTAAGTTAAGCAAAAAACGTTCTTTTGTAGGGTGAGCAACGTTGTTGTCCACCCGATTCGTATTTTGGGGCCGGCAAGAAAAATTCTTAACTTAATGGCATTGCTCTGGAGAGGGGAATCACCGACTTGACTTTTTTCCCCTTCGTTTCGGGGTTAGGGATGTGTTTTTTAAAAATGATCTCGCAAAGCTCAGAGACCATCTGCAATATAAAAAGAACTTTATAGGTCAACCAAAAGGGATATAATAGGCAATCTCGAAGGAGCAAGGGGATTATACTTTGCAGCTCAAGAAAATGGGACTAAAACACACCCCGTTCCTCCCCTGACGTAAGGGGACTTTTCCACGTTGTTACTCCCCGAATTGAAGGGGTATGCGGTAAGGGGGTGTGTCAGGGGCCAAATCCTAGCCGTTTGCAGTGTACAATTGATAGGTGTTTGCACTTGGTGGCGGTCAATTTCCGCCGGGGCAGGGGAATGCGGCTTGAGTTTTGAAGTCAAATTTTAACCCTAAAGCCTCTGTCGTGGCAAGCGCCGGATCGAGGCACGACAAAAGCAGAAAATGAGAGTCTTAAAAGAAGGTAAGTTTATAGGAAAGAATAGGTTAGCACGCCAACAACCACACGTCCAGAAGGGACGTGGGAGGTTTTTGAATTTAAAAAATAATATTACAAATTGCTATCTATAAATGCCGTCAGTTGTGATTTAGAAAGCGCACCAACCCGAGTATTTAAAACCTCACCGTCCTTGAATAACATGAGGGTAGGAATACCACGAATACCATATTTGGGGGGTGTGCTAGGATTTTCATCAATATTCAACTTGGCAATATTCAATTTTCCCACATATTCTTGTGCAATTTCATCCAAGAGTGGGGTAATCATTTTGCAGGGGCCGCACCATTCTGCCCAGTAGTCAACTAACACAGGGATATCCGATTTGAGTACTTTGTCTGCAAAAGTGTCGTCTGTGACGTAGACGATATGTTCGCTCATAGTGACAGTTCTCCATAGTAAAAAACCGCAAATCTCGTTTTTATTTATGGTCCAAAAGACCAGTAAAACTCATTGTTATACCTACTAATTTACCAAACGATTGCCCAATTCAGGTAATATTTTATTCAAAACCTCCAAGGGTTGGTCTCAAGCCTCTTATTTGTTGGCAGACTTAAAAGCTTTTTAGGCTAAAGTTTTAGGCACACAAAAAAAGAAAAAAGCGCAAAAATAGTTAATATCAACCAGAGTAGGCAGCCGCGCTCGCGGGGAACTTGCACAAAACCCGCTCTCTGTCAATTCAGCTCATCCGACTTTTCATTCTAGCACCTACCCACTAATTATCAAACGTCAAGTGTGTTGTTTTTCGTGTTGGTTTGCGAGTCCTCTTAGTGTTTTAGCCTGAAAGCCTAAAAAAGTGTTTTGTAATTTAGTTACAATCAGCACACCGGTTGACTGCCCTATCACCAACAGTATTTCTTATATCAGAATAACCGATTCATTTAGGTTAACAAAAGTTAACAATAGCACTCTTAATAATTTAAGAGAGGGTGAATCTACGACCATTATCATGGAAAATGGTCGCTTTATACAATCCTATTGACTTTGTTCTCGTCAACTAATCGGATTATCAGTTTCAGGTTATACAGCCAACATGACGTACTGAAAAGCCCCAGCCACTTTAGAACCTTTTTAGTTTTATAAGGCATTTTATCTGAAAAAATGACAGTTTGTCAACTTTTAAACTCAAAAGATTGACGGCAACTCTATATACCATTATCGATATTAGCGTTGGAACGAATTTATTAATAAATTGATTACTATACGCTAACCTTTCAATTGAAATATTACAACTGGGTTGATAAGACATGTTTAATCCCACTGAATTAGTCATTGATGGCTTTGTCGAACAACTCCAAATGGCTTATCGCCGTAATTATGGTGATTTAGAAGCCTCGAACAGCGACATTATTGCTTGGGCTGGGCGTATGGCCTTGGAACATTTCGCCAACAGCGATGCACTTTACCACAATATGGAACACACGATTATGGTAACCTTAGTCGGACAGGAAATCCTCAGAGGCAAACACCTCCGTGAAGGGGGTGTATCACACCGAGATTGGCTTAATTTTATCATCTCTCTGCTTTGTCACGACATAGGCCATCTGCGTGGGATTTGCAGTGATGACCGTGATGGTCGCTACACCACGGGGATCAAAAATGAGAGAGTGACTTTACCTGAAAGTGCAACGGATGCCTCGATGTCACCCTATCATGTTGACCGTGGCAAACTCTTTATCCGCGAGCGTTTTGGGGGCAATCGGGTTATTGATGCCGAGGTGATTGCCGCCAATATTGAATTAACCCGCTTTCCCGTCCCCGATGACAGTGACCATCAAAACACTTCTTCTTATCAGGGTTTGGTGCGAGCCGCTGATTTGATCGGACAACTGGCCGATCCGCACTATCTTCGCAAACTCCCCGCGCTGTTTTACGAATTTCAAGAAACCGGCGTTTCAGAACAACTCGGCTATCGTTCCCCGTTTGATTTACGCATTAATTATCCGTCATTTTACTGGGGCATTGTTAGTCGCTATATTCAACACGCCTTACATTATCTGCGCGTCACCCAAGAGGGCAAACAATGGATTGCCAATTTATACTCACATCTGTTTGCCTCAGAACATAAAGAATTTAACAATCTTTAAAGCACACAATCGTAGCAAAGGAGTTTGGGAGGAAAGGGAATGCGAATTAACAGTTCACGATCAAATTATACTTGGCACGGTTACAATTTAAACTTTCCCCTCACCCTCGCCCTCTCGCCGCCAATGGGGAGAGGGAATGCGCCCTCCGGCTATGAGTCATAGTGAGGGCTTAGAGGAAGGGGTGAGGGTGAAACCGGCCAAATTCCAACCGTTTGCAGTATAACTCAGCCGACACGGATTTCGTCACTAAAGTTCATTTGTAATGAACATTTTTAATGGATCATAATGATCATTGGGAGTCTACTGAAAACGCCGGAGAACTTTTGGGCATTCAGTATTTTCAATGACTTACATAGCCAAACAAAAATCAATGACTGACAGACTTTTCCTTATTTTTCATGAGTTTAGGAGTTTGGGAGTTCACAAGTTCACAAGTTCACAAGTTCACAAGTTCAATATCTTGAGGAAAGAACGCCTTTTTAGCGGTTCAACTGACATCTGGCATCAAAGACTTACGTCATTACCCAAATTTTCAGGTATGATTCTCTAAAAAGCATAGCCTGCCGCTTATCATGCCTAATAAAACACCTATAAAAAAAACGTATATTTCGTTGTTTTTAGTTGCAGTCATTGGTTTAGGCTTATCTTTGACGGCGCATCAATATATCAAACAATGGGAACATAACAACGCTATCGAAGCTTTGACAAAAGAAGCCGATGAACATGTGCGTGTGTTACGTCAAACGTTTATCACCTTTGGCAATATTTTAACATCTCTGCGTGGCCTACATCATGTACATCACCCCATTAGCCGACCAAATTTTGCCCAATTCGTCAATGATGTCTTAGACCTGCCCGGGCTTCAGGCTTGGGAATGGATCGATATCGTACCTAAAGACCAACGTCAAGCCGTAGAAGCCGAGGCCGATGCCTCTGGTATCCGCAATTTTAGTTTTTGGGAATGGTCGCCAAACGGAAATAAGCGGACAGCGGCTCAACGAGAAGTTTACTATCCGGTCTTATTTACCGAACCTCAGAATCTTAATGCCAAAATGTTGGGCTATGATGTGGGATCAGATAAAACCTTGAAAACGGCTTTAGAAAAGGCTCGCGACCTTGGACAGTTGACTACCAGCGGGGCGGTTTACGTTCAAACCGATACAGATTTTGCCCTTGGTTTTTACGTGTTTCTGCCGATCTATAAGAGCAAGACCGCTCCCGTCACGTTGGCCGAGCGACGACATGAATTGGTTGGGTTTGCCGCCGGCGTGTTTTTATTCGACCAGTTGGTAGAAAGGGTTTTGCGCTTGCCTAAACTAAGAACCGAAGTCTTTTTGGTTATCATCGACGATACACCGCCGGCCCAGACACAAGAATTGTATGCCCCCCCATGGTATAGTGATGCGGTACGCGCAAATTCGGTCATGTTATGGTGGACTTCGTTGGAATTCGGAGGGCGACAGTGGCGTATCGTGTTTTATAAAAGCTCTAATGAGTCGCTTTTTAAAACGTGGTATGCGTGGATGGTACTGGGCATTGGGTTATTGTTTACCTTGGGTTTACTGCGCTATATGTATATTATCCTTACCCATGCCCAATGGGCCGAAGGACTGGTAGCCAAACGCACCGACAGTCTGATTCGAGCGAATCAGGCCTTAAACAAAGAAATCCGCGCCCGTGAGCAGATGACAGTGGCATTAGAAGCGAGCCGACAACGTTTCCAAGCCATTTTCAATGAGGCCGCCATTGGTATCGCGCAAATTGACCTAAACGACAGAATCTTGGACACCAATATAGCGTTACAAACCTTGCTCAGATACCGTGAAGAAGAATTGCAAGATAAGTTTTTGAAAATTTTGGCACATCCAGACGATGCTGACATTGACCAATGGATGAATGAAAAAATGTTAGCGGGAAAATATGACACCTATCGGGTAGGCAAACGCTATATCTGCAAAAACGGCGCGATTGTGTGGACCAATCAAAGTAGTTCAATTGTCCGCGACACCACCCAGCCCTTCATCATCAGCATGATTGAAGATATCACCGAGCGCAAACTGGCCGAAGAAGCACGATGGGAGGCCGAAAAAAAATATCGTGAAATCTTTGAAAATGCCATAGAAGGTATTTTTCAATGTACGCCGACGGGTCGTTATTTAAGCGTCAATCCGGCCTTTGTCCGCATGCTTGGTTATGAGTCAGCTGAACAAATCTATAATGAAATTACGGATATTGGACAACAAGTGTACGTTAATCCCCAGCGGCGTATTGAATTCATTAATTTGCTCAATAGCCATTCTAACGTACAAGACTTTGAATACCAAGCACGTTGTCGAGATGGACGAGTGATTTGGGTCAATGAAACAGTGCGGGTTGTGCGTGATAACAACGGGCAAATCCACTATTACGAAGGCATCGTTGAAGATGTTACGGAGCGCAAACAGGCCGAGGTAAAACTGCGTCATGATGCCACACATGATCAACTCACCCGGCTATTAAACCGGGCCGCCTTCACGGCCCTCTTGACAAAGGCACTCACCCGCCTACACAAGGCTCGGGCCGAATCCCCCTCCCAACGGAAAAGGGACGAGGAACCGGCGGAAAATCACATGGAAAACGGCCCTTTTTCGATCTCCTTTCCCCTTGAATTCGCCGTGCTATTTGTCGATTTAGACCGCTTTAAAATCGTCAACGACAGTATGGGACACTTGGTAGGCGATCAACTACTCACAGAAATTGGCCGTCGCTTGGACAGCGATGCGTGTGAAAATGATGTCGTGGCACGATTTGGCGGCGATGAATTTGCCTTAATGTTGGAAAACCTCCCCGATTTATCTACCCTTTATCAGCGTATTGAATGTATTCAACAGCAACTCAGTCGGCCTTATACTTTAAAAAACGAAACCTTTAATACCACGGCGAGTATTGGAATTGCACCAAGCAAGTCAAAATACAACAGTGCGGATGAAATTTTACGTGATGCCGATACGGCGATGTACGAAGCCAAAAAACAAGGACGGGGAAAATCAGTGATTTTCCAGCCCGATATGCACATTGACGTCGTCAATAAGCTACGGATGGAAAGGGATTTACGCAAGGCCTTGGAACGGGAAGAATTTCGTCTCCACTATCAACCAATTATTTCGCTGGAAACGCGCCAAACAGTGGGTTTAGAAGCCTTGGTGCGTTGGCAACATCCCAAGCAGGGGATGATTCGTCCGGACTTATTTATTCCGTTGGCGGAAGAGTCTGGTTTAATCAAGGAGTTAGGATTATGGGTTTTTGAAACGGCCTGTTTTCAGTTGCGCCGCTGGCAAACCCAATTCGCACAGTATGCCGAGTTAGGCATGAATATCAATGTGTCGCCCATCCAACTCAAGCAACCCGATTTATTCAATAAAATCAAAGACATTATTGAAAAAACAGGCATCAAAGGATCAACGTGCCGCGTAGAAATCACAGAAGGTGCCATGATGCAAGATCCGGAAGCGGCGCTCACGGTGTTGAATGATTTAAAAAGTTTAGAAATACTCTTGTACATTGATGATTTTGGGACGGGTTATTCATCCTTGAGTTATTTGCAAAAATTTCCCATTGATGCCCTTAAAATTGATAAAAGCTTTATTATGAAAATTGATAGCACTGGTAAATCGGCACAAATTGCCCACGCCATCATCGCCTTGGGTGAAGCGTTTGATTTAAGAGTGGTTGCGGAGGGGGTAGAAAACGATTTTCAAGTTTCTATGCTAAAAGCGGCACACTGTCATCATGTGCAAGGCTATTTCTTCTCCCGCCCCAAAGACTCGCAATCCATAGAAGAATATCTGAGCTTGGAAGCAACCAAAGTGGCGCAGACTTCCATTCATTAATAATTGGTAATGGGTAATGGGTAATGGGTAATTGGTGGTAATTGGTAATGGATATACGGAACGTACTTCAAATCCGTGAAAATGACATCAAACCCAGCTTATAAAATTATTAGTAAAATTATCCACTTATAATGAATCTCTTCATTTTTCATTAGTATAAGGTGCTGAAAAAATAGACTTAGCACCGCTAAAAGTATTGATTACACACCCCTAACCCCTTCGATCCGGGGAATTAGCGCGGTTTAACTCACATCGATAGAGGGATGTGTAAAAATTATTCCCGTGGGGTGCTTTCCGATTGAACGTTAAGAATTTCTCACTTGAAGTTACCCTTCAATAAGGGAATGCGCCCATTCCCGTGCTAAGTATACTGATCTGATTAATCCGATTACCAATTATAGTTATCGGCCGATAAATTTGATGATTTTAAAAATCAGATTTTTAAAAAAAATCGGATTTTTAGCCAAACTTCTGGGCAACTATACCAATTACCAATTCGCGGCAAAAGTTATTTTGCCGCGGAACAAATTACCAACCCCCAATGACTAACGATTCAACTCTAAACTATTAAACTTCTCACTGAAAACAGATCACTGTTCACTGAAAACACTGAAAACTGATAACTGATCACTGAAAATGGCTTAACTTATGTCGGATTTTAAACTTAACTTTCACGGTTTTACCTTTGCAGAGCTTTTTCAAGCCGATACGCTCAACGCCCTCGATCAACAATATCTCACCCACCTGCATCGTCATAACCCCTCACTACATGCCGAGTTACTGGCTTATCGCACCCAAAGTCAAACTTTTACACCGGTACAAATCAGCGAATTATTGCTGGCTTGTGCCAAGATACTTGAAGAATTTATTGCTGACTTGTTCAGCCTCCACGAAGCCTTAGAAGCGTCACGCCAGCAAACCCGCCAGCATGATCCCATCTTTGAATTTAAAAAATGGTTTGTGCTGCGCCGTGCCCGGCGGCGCTTGAGTCAAAAAGAACCGCGTCGGCAAAAGTACAGCGAAGCGAAACTTTTGCCGACGCCAGAGAGTTTTGCCGAACTGGAGGCTTGGCTCAGTTATCAGTTAGAAGGATTCAGTTCGAGGCTTTTTGAAGAAAAACTTGAGTCTCTAAATCAGCTATCAGATGATGATAAAGCGGATCGAGAATTAGCCGTTGCTTTGCTCGCAAAACACTATCTTGCCAACAAGGACGCACACGCCGACGAAATTGAAAAACTTACTCGCTGGTGTATTCGCGCTTTAACTACGCCAGAGGGAAAAGCCGCCGTGCGCGATTGGGTCAGTTTTCGCTTACCACAACGAGTTGATCACGCCAATTTAGTTCCCACCGTGCCGGTGCCAAACGACATCGCCGGGCGATTAGAAGGCCCCTACAACACCCGCCGTCAGCGCACTGGCTTTAAATTGACTGATTCGCGGATGTCGGCCCGACAGGTGCAAAGCGAAATAAACTATTGTATTTATTGCCATGATCATAATGGCGATTTTTGTTCCAAAGGTTTTCAAGAGAAAAAACGCTCTCACCCTCTGGGAGAGGGCCGGGGAGAGGGAGAGGGCCAATTTAAAGCCGATCCACTAGGCAACACTCTCACCGGCTGCCCCTTGGATGAAAAAATCTCCGAAATGCACCTCCTCAAGCGCGAGGCCTACACCATTGCCGCGTTGGCGATGGTGATGATAGATAATCATAACTGCCCCGTTACCGGCCATCGTATTTGCAACGATTGCATGAAGGCTTGCATTTATCAAAAACAAGACCCCGTTAACATTCCACAAATTGAAACTCGCGTATTGACGGATGTGCTGGAATTACCTTGGGGCGTGGAAATTTATGATTTACTGACTCGTTGGAATCCGCTACGGCAACGTCAATATGTGCCGAAACCTTATAACGGTTTAAAAGTCTTGATTGCCGGCATGGGGCCGGCCGGTTTTACCTTAGCGCACCATCTGCTTATGGAAGGCTTTGCCGTCGTTGGCATTGATGGCCTTAAAATCGAACCGCTGCCGGAACAATTTCTTAAGAAGCCCATTAGGGATTATGCCAGTGGTTTAAAAGAAGAACTCGATGAGCGCATCATGGCAGGATTTGGCGGCGTTGCCGAATATGGCATTACCGTCCGTTGGGATAAAAACTTTCTTAAACTGATTTATCTGAGCCTCTCACGCCGCCCCTACTTTCAAGTTTATGGCGCTATCCGCTTTGGGGGCACGATTACCGTAGAAGATGCTTGGGAATTAGGCTTTGATCATGTTGCTATTGCCGTTGGTGCCGGCTTGCCGCAAGCCTTGCCCATTCCGGGCAGTCTCGCCCCCGGAATGCGCCAAGCGGCTGATTTTCTTATGTCTTTACAATTGACGGGGGCTGCTAAGAAAAATAGTTTAGCCAATTTACAAGTGCGCCTACCGGCCATCGTGATAGGTGGTGGGCTGACGGGCGTAGATACCGCCACCGAAGTACAAGCCTATTATTTAGTACAAATTGAAAAACTCTTGCACCGCTACGAACAACTCGTCCGTGCTTTTGGTGAAGTGCGGGTACGTGAACAACTCGATGCGCCCTCACTCGAAATACTCTGTGAGTTTTTAACCCATGCCAGAGAATTACGAGCGGAGCGTGAACGCGCCAAACTGGCTGGCACTGAGCCTGATATACAAAGCCTGTTGCACAAATGGGGCGGCGTTACCGTTGTCTATCGACGCTCCATGCGCGAATCTCCGGCCTACCAACGCAATCATGAAGAAATCATTAAAGCGTTAGAAGAAGGTATTTTTTACCTTGAAGGTTTAGAACCTAAAGTAGTGCGGTTGGATAAACACGGACATGTACAATTTACCGTCTGTCAAAAACGAACCTGCGACGCTGACGGAAATTGGCAAGCTACCGATGAACAAGTCGTGCTACCCGCCCACTCTATTTTTGTCGCCACTGGTGCCAAACCCAATGTCGCTTATGAATTTGAACACCGAGGCCATTTTCAGCGCGACGGTATTTTTCAATATCAACCCAATCACGACGTTGATGGCACATTGCAACCAACGCCAGCAGCCGAACATTGCAAAGTCTCCGATTTTGGGCCTTTTACTTCTTATGATCAAGACAACCACCGCGTCACATTTATTGGTGATACGCACCCCGCCTTTCACGGTAGCGTTGTTAAAGCGGTGGCATCTGGGATGCGAACTTATCCACATATTGTCAAAGCATTGAGGAAATCCCTTTTTCAAAGGGGGGAACAGACACACCCCCCTTTTAGCAAAGAGGGGCAAGGCGGGAATTCTGAAGAATATTCAGTATTTAAAGCCAAGATGCAAGACTTGCTGCAAGCGAGGATAGAAGGAGTGCAACGACACACCCCCACTGTCGTAGAACTCAAAGTACGCGCCCCTTTGGCCGCCAAAAAATTTTGTCCCGGTCAATTTTTCCGTCTGCAAAACTTTGAAACACTGGCTCCCATTGTGAGCGGTACGCGCTTACAAACCGAAGCCTTGGCAATGCGCTGCGCTGGCATCGATCCTGATAATGGCACGATTTCTCTCATGGTACTTGAACAAGGAGCGAGTTCGCGCCTCTGTGCCACATTCCGCCCCGGCGAGCCCATTTCCTTAATGGGGCCCACTGGAGTACGCACCCAAATTGACGAGGGTGGCGAAACCGTGATGGTGATTGGTGGACGTTTGGGGGCCGCTGACATTCGCGCTGTAGGCCCCGCCATGCGAGCTGCGGGAAATCGTGTGTTGTATATCGCTGGCTTTCAAACGGCCGATGAAGTTTACTGTCAAGATGATTTAGAGGCTGCTGCCGATGTTATCGTCTGGATTACCGCCGGCGGAGTTCCGGTGCCAGCGCGTCGTCCACAAGATTGTTCCGCCAGTGGCGACTTCTTAGATATCTTAACTCGTTACGCCGCCGGTGAATTGTCCGACACGGCCCCCGCGATTCCCTTACAAGAAGTTACCCGCGTCTTAATCATCGGTAGTCATCGCCTTGTGCGTATGATGAAAGAAGCACGACATGGTGTTTTGCGTGACTATTTCAGTTATTCCAGTAAGTCGCCAGAATTCATCGCCTCTGTGCATGGCCCTATGCAATGTATGCTCAAAGGCGTATGCGCCCAATGTTTACAATGGCAAATTGATCCTGCAACGGGACAACGTACCAAGGCTGTGTTTGCTTGCTCTTGGCAAGACCAACCTCTTGATATTATAGATATTGATAATTTAGATGAGCGGCTCAGCCAAAACCGTTTGCAAGAACATTTAAGTAATTTGTGGTTAGATTTAATCAGTGATCAGTGAACAGTTATCAGTGATCAGTTCTCAGTTATCAGTGATCACTTCTGTGCTTATACGGAACGGACTTCAAATCCGTGAAAATTTTGAGTGAACCGGTCATTAAATTTACCCCATGTAATCTATTCATTTTTCCTGAGTATAGCCGTACACTACACTAAAAAACAATGACTTAGGCGCTAGTTGTCGGGTATAATTTTTTAGGGTTTTTAACCTGAGACGAGACATTTTTATTTTTTGGCACACGCCTAAATCCCCTTTGTTCGGGGACTTGCCACGGTTTTATTCACATCGATAGAAGGGTGTGTTTGGGTTTCTCTCCTCGGCAAAAGTTTTTTAAAGCAAATTTATGCTTTTGCTGATAAGTTAATTTTTCGTTGAACCTAAGCTGATAACTGAACACTGATAACTGATCACTGATAAATAACTGATTACTGAATAGAAAAATCATGTCTGAAACCTTGTTTATTGCAGATTTACATCTCGATCCAAAACGGCCCACTCCCCTCGCTCTTTGCTTAGACTTTTTAGCCGGCCGCGCCCGACAGGCCGAAGCCTTATATATATTAGGTGACTTGTTTGAAGTCTGGTTAGGCGATGATGAGGATGAGCCAACTTATCAACAAGTCTTGACGGCCTTGCATAATCTGACGGCCAGCGGTGTCCCAGTGTTTATCATGCACGGTAATCGGGACTTTTTGTTAGGCGAAGGCTTTGTCGCGGCCACTGGTTGTCAACTCCTTGATGAAGATCATCTGATTGATTTATACGGCACTCCCACTTTGTTAATGCACGGCGATTCTTTATGTACGCTGGATGTAGAATATCAGGCCTTTCGTCAACAAGTGCGTAATCCACAGTGGCAAAAGCAATTCCTAGCACAACCGTTGGCGCAGCGGCGCAGACTTGCTCAACAAGCGCGTGCCTATAGCCAAACCAAAGCTCAAAACACGGCTGAAGCGATTATGGATGTGACACCGGAGGCCGTCATTTCGGCTTTTTTGGCCCTAGAAAAGCCTGGCGTTTATCATTTGATTCATGGACATACTCATCGCCCAGCCGTACATCAATTGACTGTTAATGGGCAAACAGCTTATCGCCGAGTCGTTGGAGATTGGCGTGATAACAGTGCTGTGATACTGATCTGTGCGCAAGATGGTTGTCAACTTGTTGATTTATTAGCATAACCTGCTAAAACGTCGAGTGTTCAGTAAGCCGTTTAGAACGAGAACGATCACTGATAACGAGAACGATCACTGATAAGGCGTGATGACAGTGCTATAGCTTTTCAGATAAATAATTTTGGCAGGAGTCCAAGATTTATCTTGGACGTCCAAACTAAAAACGACGCAGTCGTTTGGACTCCGGTTTTTCTGGGTGAATAAGGTTTCATTGAAAAAAAATGAATATTAGCAACGCATAATCTATAAATGTTTCTATATTGTCAACATATCAGAATATTTTTTTTGACTCTATTCCGTACCGCGTTTTTTTACGTCTTCCCCACTACCCGGTGAGATAAAAACGCCTTGTACTTTGATATTTGGATTTTGAAGTTGTATTAATTTCACTTGGAAAGCAAACAGATCAACCTGATTAGCTTCAGCGCTGGCTTTCACTTCAAAAACCGTGAGTTTGCCTTCGTATTAAATCAATTTCGGTGGTATAGCCTTTTCTTGGGAAAACCAGTCCATCGGTATCTACCAATTCTTGGCGTAATTGGATGGTTTCTGGTTTGATGTCGGTATTTTTTAAGCCTTATGGCAACGCGATGGCAAACAAGTCTTCGAGTGTTTGCCCTTTTTCAGTCCCTAAATCGCCTGAGATGACTTTGAGCCACGCATCAAACTTGGTCATTTTATCAACGACTCGATCTAGCCCTGATTCCACTTTGATAATACGACGCTTGAGTTCAAGCAGCGAGGGGTGCATTTGCTCGAAGCGTTGATCAACTTGCTCGAAGCGTTTATCAACTTGCTCAAAGCGTTGATCAACTCAATTCGTCACGACGTGGAAATTGATGGGCGATGAGGCCTTCAAGAGTGGTGACAATTTCAGGTTCTTCGCGCAACTGTTGGGGCAATATTTTAATGACATAATCTCGAACTTGACAGAATAATTTTCGCTCTCATATTAACCTCCAAAAGTGATGAGACTTGTAAGGTGACTTGTAGGGGGCCAAAACCTAGAATAAATCCATACCCCAAGGTTTTTAGTGGGCCATGTCGCCGAATTGATCACCCGGCTTTTTCAGCCTTTTTTATAAGAAAGTAATCCTTGTAGTTCTTGCTCTTTAATAACTACAAGGATTATTTGCGTAATGATTGGATTGGTTCGTGGATACCGACAGTTCATCCTACGTTCTCTAAGCGTAGCTTAGAGGAAGGCGTTCCCAACCAGAGCTTGGGAACGATAGAAAAACGAATTAGCCGCAACGTAAGTCCCGAAGCACATATTATCAGGTATTTTGCCGGAATCAAAAGGGGCTTTGCACGTGGGATTGCCCCTACGAACCGTCGTGTCATGTAGGGGCAATCCTTTATGGTTGCCCCTTCGATATTGGCGTATCGATAAATACCAGAAAATTTATGCTTCAGTACTTAGTACAACTCTTATGGCTACTAAACGAATTAGCCGCAACGTAGTACAACTAATATTGCTACGTTTCGAATTGCTGTACAACTAATGACGCGAAGTACAACTAATATTGCTACGTTTCGAATTGCTGTACAACTAATGACGCGAAATACGACTAATATTGCTACGTTTCGAATTGCTGTACAATCAAACTTCGTATTGGCCCGCCCTTATGGCTCCTAAACGAATTGGCTAAAGGGAAAATCCGTAATCGGTTGTACTTACCAAAATTCGCTTACAACTGTCGTTGTACTTACCGCTTATGTCGTTTATCCAAATCAGAAAAGTAATTTATTTTAATGGGACTTTGACGGTTTGATTCACATCGATAGAGGGGCCAGGGGTGTGTTGTGGGTATATTATTTTTTTGGGAGGCCCTTAGCTATCGGCTTGCTGTGTTTTGCAAGAGCCTCAATTTATTTAACCGCTGTGCTGACGTTTATCGCCGGGGAAATGGGGAATGGGGAATGGGGAAGGTAAACTGGGGAATGGGGAATGGGGAATGGGGATGGGAATAAAACCTTCGATGACAATTTCGGGAATTCGTACTGACTTCATTCCCAAAACAACAAGAAACCCAGTTAAAAAACGGGGTTTCTTGTTATAGGGTTTTCGATAGCTATAGATGTCCAGAAAAGTTGTGGCCCGATTTAAACAGAAAAGCGTTTGAACGCGTTACGGTTTTTAGGACAAAACTTATCTGGATGACTATACTAAGATAAAATGCCCTCAAATCTCAATTTCGACATTGGTCGCTTGAGGCCCTTTTGGACCTTCGGTAGAATCGAATTGAACCTTTTGACCTTCTATCAAGACTTTAAAACCAGCACCTTTGATAACGGAGTGATGCACAAACACATCCGCACCGCCCTCGTCTGGACAGATAAAGCCAAATCCCTTTTTTTCATTGAACCATTTGACTGTCCCAATTTGCATCTAAAAAAAACCTCAATTCACTAACAACAAAAAAAAATAGAACCGAACACGGCCATCGATATCCATAAAAATTGTCGCCCAGTTTAGACAGCAATAGCTTTTGAAACGCTTTACTCTAAAGGGACAAAACTCTTTTTGCGGACTCTAATAGCAATGCGTAAATCACTGCAACAATTTATTACAGCCGAATGTATTGTACCTTATTTATTAAATAAAAGCCAAAATATTTTTCTAAAATGGTTAGCACTTGGGACGGGTGTGCTGTGTTCAAGGGGCATGTTTCCTCGCTTTTGAAGGTGGGGCTCGTATGCTAATGAAAACTGAAAACTGAAAACTGAATAATGAATAGATGACATAAGCAAGTGGATAATTTGACAGTCAATTTAATGACAGGTTGGTCCTTCGTCATTTTCACGGATTTTAAGTGCGTTCCGTATATCTATTATAGTCAAATAGTGCGTCCCCTCTCCCCCAGAGCTTAAATTAATAATTAATTATTAATTGTTAATCTAAATTGAGCATGTAACCACCCAGAGCTTTGCTACCCGAAGTCCAACGAAGTTAAACCCACCACATTCGATATAAATGGTGGGTTTCACTGCGTTCTGGGTGGCTACCCCAAGGTTTTTGTTAATGGCATTGAGGGCGAGGGTGGGGTGATGAAAAAAGTTAATACTTGATTTGTTTGCGTAAACCGCAACAATGTCAATAGATGTCAATAAAATTGTTATCTAAAGGAGTTTTCGGATAGGCTCTAAGTAATCTTTTGCCAAGAATTCTCATTTCTAAAAACTTCGTAAACGGCCCAATCCGCAAATTCGGCCCGTGTGCAGGTTTCGTTTTTTCTCCGCCCCGCGCCGGCAAGCACTTTATAAACAACCCTATCCTCATCTGGATTTTCCTCGGCCGACTCATCAATAATCTGCCTAACTGACCAATGTTTACCGTATTGCCCATTACTATAGTAATGATCGCGTTTGATTTGCGAGAGTTTCACATAAGGCTCCAATTGTGAGTGTTGTAATGCGAATATCGATATGAATTGAATCATAAAAAATCAATGACTTATAAAAACGTCTTGATTGAAAGTGATTTTATAAGTCTTTTTTAGGCTTTCAGGCTAAAGTTTTTCTCAGAAAAACTTTAGCCTGAAAAAGTTTTGCGGAGCAAAACTTCTAAAATGTTCATTCTTCATTTTTCATTTTTCATTCTTAATTTGCATTTGTAGTGTTGTAGGGCTCCTGACGCTACGCTAAGGAGCCTACAAGGGTTTTGATAGAAAACCTCCAAGGTTTTTTACAATTGGAGGTTTAAATCTTGCAATTTCCACAGCACCCATAATCCCCCCAATAATATGGGTTGATGTAGCATATAAATCAATAAGCTATGCCGTCCCATCCAAGCTAATCGCCGCCCTAAAACTGATCGCATTTGTCCATAGAGATACCCCTTTAAGTGTAAGTATTTGCCTAACGCCATCCCTAATAGCACGACACCAAACCAAGGCAATAATGGCACATAATCTTCGGTGGAGGGTTTATGAGTCATTAAACCAACCCATTGCAGAAAAGGTTGATTAAATAGTGAATGCTGTACGCTCAGTCCAACTATTAACAAGCCCAACCCGCCGACAAAGTTAAACCAAAGCCAACGCAAAAAGAGTAATCCGAGTACACTTGCCAACGCAATAAAGTGTAAAATACCAAAAAAGATAAACCGTTCATGGAACAAAATAAAAGTCACCACGCTAATCAATCCCGCACAGCCAAGCAAAACAGCTAATCGCCTGAGAAAAGCCGGGACTCGCAGCCCTGAGACTGTCGCCAAATGTAGGCTGATACCGACAAGCCCTAAAAACAGGCTGATAATCAAGGTACGCAAACTTAACCAAAACGGGTGATGATAAAAATCAAAGGTGGCAATTTGTAAATAGTTGAGATCATAGCAAAAATGATAGAAAATCATTAAAACACAAGCAGTGCCACGCCACGCATCGACGTGTAAGGAACGGAGAGAGCGAGTCGGAGCGTTCATATAGTGAAAGTACAACGGATTTTAGGAATAAACGGATTTTTTCTAGTAGTCTGTCAACATTGTTTTGACTCGAAAATACTCGGCTTATGTCGTCCAAACTTGAGTTTGGCAGGAGTCCAAACTTGAGTTTGGCAGTGCCCTTAAATATTCCGAGAGGGGTGTGTAAAAAGCTTCCGCGGTTTTATTCACGTTCCGTATATTTAGGGCCTCCCAAAAAAATAATATAAGTGGCTAAACAAAAATATTTTAACCTATACGGAACGTAACGAAAATCCGTGAAAATGACATCAAACCCCAGTTATAAAATTCCTATTAAAATTATCTACTTGCTTATGTAATCTCTTAATTTATAATTTTTAATTTTTAATTAGTATAACGAGCGGTAATAGTCGCTAAAGCGACTACTACAAACCAACCAATTACCACGTATTGTGTGTTCAAATGAGTATTTTTAAGAATGTTTTTTTAGTTGGGCCGATGGGCGTGGGCAAAACCACGATTGGTCATCATGTCGCCGAAGCGCGGGAGATGACTTTTATTGATAGTGACCATGAAATTGAAGAACGCACCGGCGTTTCAATTCCTTTGATTTTTGAATATGAAGGCGAAGCGGGTTTTCGCCAGCGTGAGCGAACTCTTATTGCTGAATTAACAAAACATCACAATATCGTCCTCTCCACTGGCGGCGGCGCCGTTTTGGATGCTGATAATCGCAAGCTTCTACAAAGTCATGGATATGTGATTTATTTGCAAGCCTCGGTGGATGATTTATTAGAGCGCACCGCCCATTGCCAAAATCGCCCCTTGTTGCAAACCAAAAATCCCCGTGAAAGGTTAGAACAAATTATGAGTGAGCGGCATCCACTGTACACTCAAACGGCCTATGTGACAATAGAAACTGGACAGCTTAGCATACACCAAGTCGTCAAAACCGTTCTCAAACACTTAAAAAAAGTAGAACATACATGAAGACATTACAAGTTGATTTAGGTGCGCGTAGTTACCCTATTTATATAGGACAAGCCTTGTTGGGACAAGCGGCATTAATAAAAGAGCATGTCAAAGGGCGACAAGTGCAGGTGGTGACTAATAAAACGGTAGCGCCCTTATATCTAGAAAAAACACTGGCCGCCTTTGCAGATTTTCAGACTGACAAAGTGATTTTGCCCGATGGGGAAAAATACAAAAACCTCAAAGTGTTGAACAAAATTTTCAACACGTTACTCCGTCAACGTTTTGATCGTCAAACCACCTTGGTTGCATTGGGCGGTGGCGTGGTAGGCGATATGGCCGGCTTTGCGGCTGCTTGCTATCAGCGCGGCGTACCATTTATTCAGATACCAACCACTTTGCTCGCCCAAGTCGATTCCTCAGTGGGTGGCAAAACCGGAGTCAATCATCGACTCGGTAAAAATATGATAGGCGCGTTTCATCAGCCCCAATGTGTGCTGATAGATATTAATACTTTGCAAACCTTGGACGATAGACAACTGAGTGCCGGCCTGGCTGAAGTTATAAAATATGGATTAATCAATGACTTAGAATTTTTTTACTGGCTGGAAAGCCATGCGGATGAGCTATTAGCACGCGACGCACAGGCGCTCAGTTTTGCGATAGCTCGCTCTTGTCAAGACAAGGGCCAAATTGTGGCAGAAGATGAACGAGAAAGTGGCCGACGGGCCCTACTCAATTTAGGCCACACCTTTGGACATGCCATTGAAACAGGATTAGGCTATGGGCGGATTTTGCACGGCGAAGCCGTGGCGATTGGTATGTGTTTAGCGGCACAATTTTCGATGCGACTGGGTTGGATTGACGAAGCCGACGTGTCACGTCTCATAGCACTGATAGAAAAAATGGCCTTACCAACCCGTATTCCCAAACGTTTGAAGGTTGAGCAGATGTTAAAATTAATGCAGGTGGATAAAAAAGTCCGTGAAGGTAAAATCCGTTTAGTATTATTACAAGGCCTCGGCAATGCCATAACGACTGACCAATATGATCCACAACTGTTGAGGCAAACGCTGGCAGCAGCCAAGCTTTCCGCCCGACAAACCACTTGGTGGCCGATGCAACTTTTCTGAACATCTATAGATTTTCAGAAAAATAATTTTAAAACAGCCAACTGAAAGCGAAAGTCCCCTAAAGGGGACTAAATAATTATCTGAATATCTATATTTAAAGCTTGACATCACCCGGTACGACATCCACCTTCGCTTGACACTCGCTATGTACTTTAATTTGTCGTCCAAACTTTAGTTTGGCAAGTCGTCCAAACTTTAGTTTGGCAGTGCCAGAGAATTAATGGCCGTGCCAAATTAAAACGAGTCCAGTAAAGCGGAAATAGAAAGACCACCTTAGCCTAAAAGCTAAAGTAGGCTAAAGCCTACTAACGTGAGCTCGACTTATTTTTCTTGCTTGTTATATAAATTTTATCGATATCAATTGGTTGAAAATAATTAGTTGATTAAAAAATATTTTTTTGCTATTAAACCCTTAACATTAATACGTTAATAACCGGAAAATTGTGGGCCATAGAGTGTTATAGCCAAGTTTTGCTGGTTGTTGATGTGTTTTTAACTGATTGATTTAAAAGTCATTAGAAATAACGAGTTGAGATAGATAATTAATAATTATCTAAGTCACTGATATTTAAAGTCGAACTCACGTTACTAATACCAATTCTGGATTGAAACACTTGTTATGGTGTCGGTGGATCGCGTCGCGTAATTTGCCCCTAGTGCCGGAGAGCGGAAGTTTCCATACCATCTACAGCCTCTGAAAGCTTAAGTACCCTGAAGGGCACTAAATCAAACCAATTATTGGGTAGTCCCTTAAGGGACAGTAGATCGAGGCGCAGAGGAACCGCTACTGGCGGGTGGCCCGGGGATTTCCGCTTTCCTGCACTAGCCATTTTCAAAACCTGAAATTCAATTAAGAATTGGTATAACCTTCTTCTCTTGCAGTACCCTGATACGTACTTAAGCTTTTAGTGGCTAAGTGGTACCGGGACTTCCGCTTTCTTGCACTAGAGCCTCTCCCAATAGGAAAGGATAAGGGCAGCCTATTCCCTCTCCCGTTGGGCTTACTATTACCCAAAACTATGTATGTCATTGAGTTTTATTGTATGTCAACATTTATGGCAAAATTTCTTCAATTTCTTGTAATACAACAGCTTTATCATAATGCACATTACCTATAACCTGATTATCAATCACAACACTAACTCTGTGTATTAAATCCTTTGCTTCGCGGGGAACACGCATTGTAATGAGATTATCTCTGCCACCATGTTTCCACACATGCGGCGGACGGCCCGGCCCCATCCTTTTTGCTTGTTTCATTATTTTCTTCGCCTCATAATTACAAAAGTTATTAGAATATTATAGACTTTATGTGTCAACACTGCCAAAATATCGTTGATCTTGTGGTCTTACGGGCCTCTTGCACGATTGCTTAATCGTGGATTTCGCACAGTTAGCATTAAACACCAAAACCACAAAATTAAAGCCCGTCAAAAAATGAAATCTTGACAGACAATAATTATTTGTAGTAACCTTAATTTGCTTGAAACTGATATCTAATTAACAATCGAACCGCCTCAAAATCTGTTTAAGTTTAATTATATATCTAATTAAAGGTGATAGATGGTTTATCACCTAAGGGAGCTTGCCCCTTAGACATAACCAAAACCGCTTTTTGTGGTTTTGGCGTTTTAAAGTAAGAGCAGAACCCCCTACATGAAACTTATCCGCTATTGCTGAAGTCATCAGGTACTACGCCCATGAGATGACGACAGCGCACATTTCCTTAGAGCCTGTTCTAAAAGGGATGGTATCTGTGGGATCGTGCTTTTCCACCGGTGCCTTCGCGCTTTTCTTGGAGTTAGTTTGGCAAGATTTGGCAGTGTCAGAAAGTGTTTGGCAATGCCAAGTTAAAACTAGAGCCTCTCCCAATGGGATAGGACTAGGATAAGGGCAGCCCATTCCCTCTCCCGTTGGGCTTACTATTCCCCATAACGATGTATATCATTGAAAATTATTAATTAATTTTTGTGCGGGTGGTCGATGAATTAATTCAGAACCCTATAGCACTTAAGTAACTGTTATCATTAGCTTATGTAGCTTATGTCATTATTAATAATCACATAAGCTATACTGAAGAAGGTATACTGTGAACGGGTGAGATTTGGACTTTTTTACTTAGCCCAGCCCACGTTTGCTGCAGTTGCTCTTAACATTCAACCCCTATCGGGGTTGTGGGAGGTTTTTTTTCCATCCCCCAGGTTTATCTCGCTCCGCTCGTTACTGCGTTTCACCTCTTGCTCTTAAAATTCAACCCCTGTCGGGGTTGGATTTCATAGACAAAATTTATTAAAACATAAAAGTCCAATTCTAAACCGTTTGCAGTATAACAAACTAAACTTTTCTGTCATTTCGAGCGGAACGAGAAATATAAGATTTTTCGCTTGGCTCGAAATGAAAAAAGTACAAATTATGCCCGTTTTAAGTAGAATTAGGAAACTTATGGGTAAAAGTAAGTCCCGTTGGAGCGGATGAAGGCCGTTTTTTCTAATCACTGAAGTCAGGAAAGTCAGGAAAATTATGAAAAATACCAACAGCAAACCCACAAATCCAATCAAGCGCATGATAATGGGCATGACAGCCGCCACGCTCATAAGCGCCACCCTGTCCATAAGCGCCATGGCTAATCCCGTTGTTCCCAAGTCAACGCGCACTCAGCCTGGGCAATTACACTTAATCGTTCGGATTAATCCCACCACTCACGCCTGTGAAAGTATCCATTACAACGGTGTCGCCGTTGGTTGCCAATCGCCTATAGATGTCCTGTTAAACAAGGCATGGGCTGAAGGCAAAGACATCGAGATCAACGGACACCGATGGATTCACCCCAACAACAAATAGCCCTCACCCTTACTAATAATTAATAATTAATTGTTAATTGTTAATTGTTATTTAATTTCTTATACGGAACGTACTTCAAATCGGTGAAAATGACAAATGATCTTTTCAGAAAATTCCTAGCAAAATTATAGACTTATCATTGATTTAATCCGTTTTCATTTTTCATTTTTCATTTTTCATTAGTATACCCACCTCAAGGGGGCAGGGGACTGGGGAGGCCCTCAATGGGGGATATGGGATGGGGAAAGGGAATACCTTTTCATTGGGGGCCACTCAGCACCTATCAGTTTGTAAAAATCGTCATTTTTCAACACTTCAATTTCGTCGGGTGGGATCGCGGGCGCTACTTTCTCAAACATTATCCCGAAACGCAGTAACGAGCTTCCGCAGATAATCCGCCCGCTTAGCAGTCCCACCATCCATATCCATGAAAATAGGCAACACGTTTAAACCCTAAATCAGCTTAAAATCAACAGTCTAGGCAAAATCCATTCTTAGCACCCAGTTTGTAAAAATCGTCATTTTTCAACACAGAGAGCACTGAGTGGCACAGAGTTACTTCGGTGAAATCTCTGTGAAACTCAGTGGGCTTCCGTGTTCTCTGTGTTGAATATTTTAAAAATAAATTATAAAAACGTCTTGATTGATTTTCATTTTTCATTCTTAATTCGCATAACTTGTTCATTTTTCAGGTTTCAAATTTCATTCGTATAGTCAAAAGCAGTGCTATAATAATATTATGTTTTTGTCAATATTATCTGGGACTTTATTTGAATATGCCAGACTTCAAAATGTCACCTTCCCACAGTGATGTTCCTTTCGGCTCCAACCAACGTCGATATTATTTAACACCAGAATTGAGCCAACGGATTAATCTTATTCGCCATTTAATACAAAACAGTGAACAACTACTGTTAGTGTTGGCGGAAACGGGGTGCGGTAAAACCTCTCTGTTAAATCAACTGAAGAGCATTGCCGAAAAAAAGTACGAGCATTGGTGGATATATACGCTTATCAGCAGTCCGGCTTTGTCCCCTGATACGTTGATGTCAGGAATATTAGCCGCGTTTAATGTCCGTAATGATGGCAAACCGACTCAGGTATTGCAAGAAAGTTTACGCAGCCACATTGCCGCCACCCGTTATAACGGCCAATTGCCGGTGCTATTCGTCGATGATGCCCATAAGTTGCCTTTAGCGACCTTAAAATTTGTTATTGAATTAGCCATGTGGGGAGAATCACTCACCCGTATGCGCGTCATTTTGTTTTGTGAACCACAAATCACGAGCATTTTAGCGGCACCTGAATTTGAGATTGTCCAAAAAAACATGACTCATACACTAGATATTCCACCTTTTTCGGCTACTCAAGTTCGCGACTATCTTCAGTTTCGCTTGGCTGGCGGCAGATATAATACCATTCACCCGTTTGGCAGCGATGTGATAAAAAAAATTTATACCGAATCGGAAGGCATACCTGGAGAAATAAACCTCTATGCCCAACAAGTTTTGCGTCAATTTGCTGAACAACGGCCTACACAGGCATTGCCCAACTCGCTGTCCTATTCCAAATTGCTCTGGGGCATACCAATCGTGTTAGTGTTGCTCGGCATTGCCTTGTGGATTTACTGGGAATCGGGAAAACCACTCGAAGACGCTTTACAGTCTCAATCCCTTGAAGCGTCACTTTTAGAACCGCCGCCACCGTCCTTATATAACCAAGTGCCTCCCACTTCGGATGAAACGGCCGCACCTTCTGCCAGCAGCAGCAACCTGTCAAACCATGCTGGGGCCACTAACCCAATCGTTTCTAGGCAAGTTGCTCAAAATAACACTCCCCCGGCATCGTCTCGTAAAGCATCAACGCCAGCCGACAAGTTAGGTAAAATTGATATCAAAGGAGAAGACTGGTTACGTCGTCAAAACCCTAATGCTTATACATTGCAAATCCTCGGTGTCCACGACCGTTTGACATTAAAACAATTTATTGCCGAACATAAGCTTAATGAAGTTGCGATGTATAAAACGACTTTTCATGGTAAAGATTGGTATGTGTTGGTTTACGGTATTTATCCTAATCGCACTCAGGCGCGTGCCGCATTGCAAACACTGCCAGCTTCGTTACAACAAAGCACTCAGCCTTGGGTACGCAGCTTTGCCAGTGTACAAAAAAGTCTCAACCAGTAGTTAGTTATCAATTAGAGCGTGTTTTAAAAAGATATTAAGGAAGAACTACAAGGATTCGTTATAAGAAGGGATTTTTGACGTGGACTCTTAGTTATTAATTCGTTTATCCCAAGTATCGTTGTACTTCAATAACTACAAGGATTCGTTATAAGAAGGGATTTTTTTCGTGGACTCTTATTTATTAATTATTAATTCGTTTATCCCCGTAATTCGTTGTACTTCATTAAATAATTCGTTGTACTTACTTCATTAACGACAAGGATTCGTTATAAGAAGGGATTTTTTTGACGTGGACTCTTATTTATTAATTATTAATTCGTTTATCCCCGTAATTCGTTGTACTTCATTAAATAATTCGTTGTACTTACTTCATTAACGACAAGGATTCGTTATAAAAAGGGATTTTTTTGACGTGGACTCTTATTTATTAATTATTAATTCGTTTATCCCCGTAATTCGTTGTACTTCATTAAATGTTTATAAAGAATCTTAGCAAAATCCTGACAAAACGGAGGAAACCCAATGAACCACGGCGCTTTGCCACCCGAACAAGGGCTCTACGATCCACACAACGAACACGATGCATGCGGTGTCGGATTTATCGTCAACATCAAAGGCCATCAAAGCCATGACATCATCAACCAAGGACTAGAAATACTCAAAAACATAACCCACCGTGGCGCGGTAGGGGCCGATCCCCTCGCTGGCGACGGAGCCGGCATCCTCATCCAAACCCCAGACACCTTCCTCCGCGAGGAATGCAAAGCTTGCTTTGCCAGCCCCCTGCCACCGCTAGGCGAATATGGCGTAGGCATGATATTTCTGCCCCGTGCGGCCGAAAACCGCACCGCTTGCGAAAAAGTGATAGAGCGAGTCATTGCCGAAGAAGGGCAAACCTTACTCGGTTGGCGCGACGTGCCCACCAATAACGAAGGCCTAGGCGAAAGCGTAAAAACCATTGAGCCGCTGATTCGGCAAGTATTTGTAGCAAGAGGTGACAACTGCGCCGATCAAGAAGCCTTTGAACGAAAACTGTTCGTTATCCACAAAGTTATTGAACACGCCGTCGTGCGTGAATTAAACCTTGACAAGGCCCACTTTTATATACCGTCCTTTTCGTCGCGCACCTTGCTCTACAAAGGCATGTTATTAGCTCACCAAGTGGGCGTTTACTATCCCGATTTACAAGACAAGCGCATGATAACGGCCCTTGCCCTAGTCCACCAACGCTTTTCCACCAATACGTTCCCAACTTGGGACTTAGCCCAACCGTTCCGCATGATTTGCCATAACGGTGAAATCAACACCTTGCGCGGCAACATCAACTGGATGGCAGCGCGTCGTCATTCAATGTCATCCGAATGGCTTGGGAAGGATTTGGACAAACTCTGGCCGTTGATTGCAGAAGGGCAATCGGACTCCGCTTGTTTTGACAATGCCCTTGAACTCCTCGTCGCCGGCGGCTACTCCTTGGCAGAATCCATGATGCTGCTGATTCCCGAAGCCTGGGCCGATAATCCATTAATGGACGACAAACGCCGTGCCTTTTACGAATACCGCGCCGCCCTCATGGAACCTTGGGACGGCCCCGCCGCTGTCGGTTTCACAGACGGCCGTCAAATTGGCGCGACGCTGGATAGAAATGGCTTGCGCCCGGCGCGTTATTTAATCACCGATGATGACATGGTGATCATGGCCTCAGAAATGGGCGTACTTGACATCCCGCAAGAAAAGATTGTCAAAAAATGGCGTTTACAGCCCGGCAAAATGTTTCTGGTTGACACCAAACAAGGGCGCATCATTGATGATGCCGAATTAAAGGCCCAATTAGCAAACGCAGCGCCCTATCAAGCCTGGTTGGACGAAACACAAATTATCCTAGAACAATTGCCCTCCGAAGAGACGGCAACGCCACCCACTCAGGAAGCGCTCTTAGATCGCCAACAGGCCTTTGGCTACACCCAAGAAGACTTAAAAGTCTTTTTAATTCCGATGGTTATCGGTGGACAAGACCCGATTGGCTCAATGGGCATCGATGCGTCGCCGGCCGTGTTATCGAATCGTGCCAGATTGCTCTACGACTATTTTAAACAAAGTTTTGCCCAAGTCACTAATCCAGCGATTGATCCGATTCGAGAAGAATTAGTCATGTCGCTAATCTCGCTGATTGGGCCTCGCCCTAATTTGTTTAAATTCGCCACCACCCCTTTGTCAAAGGGAAAAACGAACACCCTCCCTTTATCGAAAGAGAAAATGGAGGATTTACAAAAGCGGCTAGAAGTCCATCAACCGATTTTGACGAATACCGATTTAGAAAAAGTGCGACATATTGAAACACGCACTGGCGGTGCCTTTCGTACCAAAACCCTGAGTATGTGCTATCAGGCCGAACTGGGCGCGTCGGGAATGGAAAAGGCGCTCACGCTGTTATGCACTCAAGCGGAAGAAGCGGTGTTGGCTGGCAATAATATCTTAATCCTGTCAGATCGTGAAATGGATGCTAACCATATTGCCATTCCCGCCCTGTTAGCGACTTCGGCCGTCCACCATCATCTGATTCGTCAGGGCTTACGCACAGAATCAGGTTTAGTCGTAGAAACGGGCGAAGCCCGTGAAGTGCAGCATTTTTGCTTGCTCGCCGGCTACGGCGCGGAAGCCATTAACCCATATCTTGCCTTTGATACGCTCGCTGCCATTCGCACTACGCTGCCAGAAGAACTGACAGAAGAAGAAGTCCAGAAGCGCTATATTAAGGCCGTTAACAAAGGCATCCTGAAAGTCATGTCAAAAATGGGCATTTCCACCTATCAATCTTATTGTGGGGCCCAGATTTTCGATGCTGTCGGACTGTCTGATGAATTTCTAGAACACTATTTTTCTGGCACCAAATGTAAAACCTCCGGTGTAGGTTTAGCAGAAGTAGCCGAAGAAACCGTGCGAAAACATCGCTTAGCCTTTGGCGATGCGCCGTTGTATCGCCATGCCCTAGACGTAGGCGGCGAATTTGCCTACCGCTTGCGCGGTGAACAACATGCTTGGACACCCCAAACCATTTCCAAACTGCAACATGCCACGCGCAGCAATAACCGCGCTTTATACGACGAGTTCGCAAAGGAAATCAACGAACAAAACGAGCGTTTATTAACGCTACGCGGCCTGTTTGAATTTAAATTTGCCGAACAACCCATACCGTTAGAAGAAGTAGAACCCGCTTCGGAAATCGTCAAACGCTTTGCGACGGGAGCCATGTCTTATGGTTCTATTTCTTATGAAGCCCACACCACCTTAGCCATTGCCATGAATCGCCTTGGCGGTAAATCCAACACCGGCGAAGGTGGCGAAGAACCAGAACGCTTTCAGCCATTGCCTAATGGTGATTCCAAGCGTTCCGCCATTAAACAAGTCGCCTCCGGGCGCTTTGGTGTCACCACGGAATATCTAGTTAATTCCAATGACATTCAAATCAAAATCGCCCAAGGCGCCAAACCGGGAGAAGGCGGACAATTACCCGGCCACAAAGTGGACAAAATCATTGCACGAGTTCGTCACTCCACGCCGGGCGTTGGGCTGATTTCGCCGCCACCGCACCATGACATTTACTCAATTGAAGACTTGGCGCAATTGATTCACGACTTAAAAAATGTCAATCCACAAGCACGCATTAGCGTCAAGCTAGTTTCTGAAATCGGCGTAGGTACCGTAGCCGCTGGCGTGTCCAAAGCCCATGCTGACCATGTCACCATTTCAGGTTATGACGGCGGTACTGGAGCCAGTCCCATTACCTCTATTAAACACGCCGGCTCACCGTGGGAAATTGGCCTCGCTGAAACCCATCAAACCCTAGTTCTCAACAAGTTACGTGGCCGCATTGCGGTACAAACCGACGGAGGTTTACGAACGGGACGCGATGTAGTGATAGCTACCATGCTCGGTGCTGACGAATTCGGTTTTGCCACCGCCGCGCTAATTGTGGAAGGCTGCATAATGATGCGTAAATGCCACCTCAACACTTGTCCGGTTGGCGTTGCTACGCAATATCCTGAATTGCGTAAACGCTTTACCGGCAAACCCGAACATATAGTGAATTACTTTATGTTCATCGCTGAAGAAGTGCGAGAATGGATGGCAAAACTCGGTTTCCGTACCGTCAATGAAATGATTGGCCGCACCGACAAACTCGACATGCGTAGCGCCATTTCGCACTGGAAAGCCAAAGGTCTTGATTTTTCACGTATTTTGTACCAACCAGAGGTTGGCCCCGATGTTGCTGTCTACAACTGTGAAAAACAAGATCATGGTTTAGACAAAGCACTTGACCAAAAACTCATCGAACTGGCAAAGCCAGCACTTGAGCGGCGGGAACCGGTGCAAATTGAAATGTCCATTTACAACTATAACCGCACCTTCGGTGCCATGCTCTCTGGCGAAGTCGCAAAACGTTATGGACACGCGGGCCTCCCTGAAGACACGATATATATTAAACTCACCGGCAGTGGTGGACAAAGTTTTGGTGCCTTTGTAGCAAAGGGTGTCACCATTGAATTGGTGGGCGAAGCCAACGACTACGTTGGAAAAGGCCTAAGCGGCGGCCGCCTAGTCATTTATCCGCCCAAAGAATGCCCCATAGTCGCAGAAGAAAACATTGTTGTCGGCAACACCGTCCTCTACGGCGCGATTAGCGGCGAATGCTATTTCCGAGGCGTTGCCGGTGAACGCTTTGCGGTGCGTAACTCCGGCGCTATCGCAGTCATTGAAGGCCTTGGCGATCATGGCTGCGAATACATGACAGGCGGCGTTGTAGTGGTTCTTGGCGCCACCGGGCGCAACTTTGCCGCTGGCATGAGCGGTGGTGTCGCCTACGTGCTAGACGAAGCTGGTGATTTTGAACGACGTTGCAATTTGTCGATGGTAGACTTGGAGCCTGTTGTTGAAGAAGACGAAGCCTTAGAACACGTTTACCATCAAGGCGGCGACTTAGAAACACACGGGCTAGTCAATGTAATGCACGATATGACGCGCAATGACGCGATTCGTCTCAAAACGCTGATTGAAAGACATCAGCACTACACCAACAGCAGCCGCGCACGGCACATCCTCGACAACTGGGACAACAACTTGCCCCAATTTGTCAAAATCATGCCAGTGGATTATCGGCGTGCCCTACAACAAATGCAAATAAGCCAAGCGCAACCGGAGTAGTTTGGCAGTCGTCGTTTGGCAAGAGTCCAAACTTGAGTTTTGCCACTACTACAAACGGCTTAGTGGCTAAAGCCACTACTACAAACGGCTTAGTGGCTAAAGCCACTACTACAAACGAGAAGTTTGGACTCCTGCCTGACGTTTGGACGGAGGTTGCAAGTTGAGTTCTGCGGTGTTTATGAACCTGAAAATAGAAATGTAATTTATCAAAAAAACACGTCCGTTAGTGGTGCGAAATGTAAGATATAGTACAACTAATTAGTACAACGAATTAGTACAACGAATTACGGAAATAAACGAATGGGCCTATAGTTTTTCAGAAAAACCTAACAGTAGCAAACTTCCAAGTAAGTAATCAATACTTAGATGTTTTTGACCAAAATATTTATCTGAAAAGCTATAGTCGTACAAACTAACGTTTGTACGTCCAAAGCTAAAGTTTTGGATTCTATGTACGTCCAAAGCTAAAGCTTTGGACGGAATGCTCAAAAAATGAGTATTTAGCTGGAGTACAATAGTCCCTACAAACCCGTGGAAGTATTTTAAATCAATGAGTTATGAACTTGTCAGGCGATAAAAACGTACCTAACACCCGCGCGTCTGCAAGCTCTGCGTTGTACTCATGAACTGGCTAACTCATTGATTAAAAAAACGAAACTTGTTTGTAGGGACTACGTTGTTAAGTACCAGATTTAAAAACAATGTGGCTGGATGCCTTAGGGATAAGGAAAAAAATAAGTGCAAGATCGCTTCAGTCTCGATACCACCCCAACGCCAACGGCTAAAGCCGTTGTCTAAAAGCTTAAGTACGTGTCAGGGCACTGCAAGAGGGTTAGTTGGCTGATGACTTAGCCAACTGAAGGGCACTGCAAGAAGGTTAGTAGGCTTTAGCCTACTTGAGCTTTTAGACAAGTTGGCTGATGTGGTATCGAAACTTCCGCTTTACTGTACTAGTGCCCTTTAGGGCACTTAAGCTTTCAGCCTTCCGATTTATCGGAAGGCGGGGGCCGGTTATTTTTTTCCAAGTCCCTTAAACGGTGGTGAAGTGGCGGGTGGGGTGCTGAAAAGGAGGTTCCAACGGCTTCTAAAACTTGATCAAATTTTTATTCCGCCTTTATTAATGATTAAAAAAACAATAACTTATTGATTAGCTTTTCATTAACAATTAGCTCCGCTGAGCTACGGTTCACAATTTCAGGCAAAAGTTTCCGCAACGGAAACTTTTGCCTGAACATCAATTCGCCAACCTGGCCCTCAAAAAATGAAGAATGAAGAATGAAGAATGAAGAATGAACAAATACTTATACAAATTTTTCAGTTTTCAGTTTTCATTTTTCATTCAAAAGGGCCATCAATCAAATCAAGTGAACCAATTCGCCAACCTGGCCCTCAAAAAACCGCCAAGTTTTAGAAATAATTTTTCATTTTTCATTCGTATTTAACACGTTGGTCCAATCAATGGATAATGAAATCCTTTACCAACCAAAGCATTGACTAAACCAAAGATTCCCAAAAAGACAAAAGTCGCGTGGAAGAGAACAAAATTCAGTATCACGATAACCCAAGTGTAGGGTGCTTGATATCCCCCTATCAATAAAATCACACCATTAAGCAAAATCAATACTAATCCCGCCCAGATACTGGCAGAAAATGTTTGTCTCAAATGACAGCCCGCCAATGACGGCGCCTTACTTTCATATTTAAAGAAAAGCACAGCTAAGATTAAAAAAGCTATACCGGGGAGTAGCAAGAGATTAATAAGATAAAGAGATTCAGCAAGAATTGCCAAAGATTGCCCAGGAATGTCGGCGTTTTTTTGAACAGCGTTATTAGTCATTTTTTATCTTCCAAAAGTTGCTAATATAACTTCCATTAAGGCCTCCACAGTTTCTATATCATCGGTTAAGGGTTCAACAAGGGCCGCACGACAGGCATCTACCGGATCGAAACCATGCTTGATGAGCGTCGCCGCATAAACCAAAAGACGAGTGGATGCGGCTTCTTCTATATCATGATCTTTGAGTACACGCAGCGCATTGGTTAAATTCACGAGGCGCTGCGCTAAGTTTTTATCTATACCTGTTTCACCTATCAGGATTTCCTGCTCGACGCTGGGGCTAGGGTAATTAAAACGTAGGGCCACAAAACGTTGTCGAGTACTCGGTTTCATACCTTTAAGCAAATTTTGATAGCCCGGATTATAAGAAACCACTAACATAAATTCCGGCGGTGCTTGTAAACGCTCATTAGTCCGCTCAATCGGTAAAATGCGACGATCATCAGTCAAGGGATGTAAAACAACGGTGGTGTCTTTACGCGCCTCAACCACTTCGTCCAAATAACAAATTGCCCCCTCACGCACCGCACGAGTCAATGGCCCATCACTCCAATAGGTGGAATCGTTACCAATGAGATGCCGTCCAACTAAATCCGCAGCCGTTAAATCGTCATGGCAAGCCACCGTATAAAGGGGACGACCTATTTGTGCTGCCATGTAGGTGACAAAACGAGTTTTACCACATCCCGTTGGCCCCTTAATTAAAATAGGTAATTGGTGACGGTAGGCCTGTTCAAATAGCGTGACTTCATTACCGATGGGCCTATAATAAGGTATTTGGGTAGTGCTAGTTGAGTTTTCTAACATATCCATTTGATTGTCCATTACTATTGCAGTCCTAACCAATAAGCAAAACCAATAAGCCCCATCACCAGCAATAACCAACTATACATGATTATTTTCCAAAACCAGCGCACTTTATGCAAACCCATAAAAAAGTCTATCACCATTTGCCCTTTTATAAGGGTGCTAAACAGGAGAAGACTAACGATGGTTATGTTGCCAATTTCATGTTTACCCACCACAAAAGCAAATAGGGTGAGCAAAATGAGTATCAACCAGACATAAGTATAAGGGCGCACCGGATGAGATTTAATATTTTCAGACATGTTATGTTATTTAGCGGATAATATAAACTAAAGGAAATAGAATAATCCAAACCAAATCAACCATGTGCCAATAAGATGCGCCTGTTTCAACCCCAGTATGATCTTTAGCACTATAGCCACCACGCCGCGCTTTGATTAGTATTGCGGCTAAAATCACCATACCTAAAATAACATGCATAAAATGAAAAAATGTCAGCGACAGATAAAACATATAAAAAGTATTCGTACTTAGGCTGATACCTACCGAGAATTTTCCATAAAATTCAATGATTTTAATCACTAAAAATATCGCGCCCATCGAAAGTGCAGCACCGAGCCAGTTGACACAAACATCTGATCTATCATTCTTGATAGCAGTGACAGCTTGCACCACAAAATAACTGCTGGTAATGAGCACGACGGTATTAATAGCACCAAATTCTCGCGTCAAGGTGGATTGACTGGCGTTAAATAATTCGACATTGTAACTACGAGCAAACGCATAAGCGACAAAAAAAATCCCGAAGACTAAAAGTTCTGCAAAAATGAAAATCCAAATGGCAAAGTCGCCAGGTAAATGAGCACGCGGAGAGGATGTTGATTTTATCATATCTATGATTTGCTTAAACCTAGTACAGGAGAGCGGAAATCTTAATACCACCTCCAGCCATCTGAAAGCTCAAGTACCCTAAAGGGCACTAAAGATCAGTCGGCTTTAGCCTCCTGTCCGCTTTTAGCCAACGGCTTTAGCCGTTGGCTAAAGTACGTATCAGGGTGCTACAAGAAATTAGTAGGCTTTAGCCTACTTAAGCTTTTAGACAACGGCTTTAGCCGTTGGCGTTGGGGTGGTATGGAAGTTATATAAATCATCTATTAATCAATTATTTGATTAAAAAGACATTTTTTTATAATAAATCCGTAGCATTAATACGTTAAAACAGAAGATTTGTGGGCCATCAACTGGAATGAACCAGTACAGCTTATGGGTTTTGTTTTTAACTGAATGAGAATTAAGTCATTATAACTAAATAATTGACACAACAACTAAATTTATAACTCATTGATAATTAAAGTCTAAATCACGTTAGGGTGGTGAAAATGAGCTTTATAAAGGGCCACATTCTGGTGTAAATGGTTACCGTTTTTATTCCTTATTTTTTGTCATTTCGTTTCGGTTTCGACGATAGGAGAAATCTAGGAGAAATCTTGGAGAAATCTTGGAGAAATCTTGGAGAAATCTTATCGCCCTATAAAACTCATAAAAAGGCTATCACTCGATGATCAAGTTTTTTCGTGCGCCCAAACGCCCAAGGATTGTTATAAAAAAAGGCTAAATAAGCGGATTGCTCGCCATTCATTGTTTCGATTCTAAATTTAGACTTAGGTGAGATAATTGATACCTCTCATATCAAGTCGATTTCTTACTTAAACTTATGATAAATCCCTTCTTATATACAATCCTTGTAGTTATGATTGTTTGATAAAAACTTGATCATCGAATATCAATGCGAATTAAGGGCTGAATTAAGTAATTAAGAAATCCGATTTTTCAAAAAAATAGGATTTCTTCGGATTTATTATGAGGCGCAATTGGGGGCAATTGATAACTGAATTTGAAACCATTCAAAACATTTTATGGCCCCTAAATCAGGTAGTCTAAATAACCAGAAAATATCTCTTGCGTCAAAGCGCGTCAAAGCGCGTTTTCCACTTCAGTTGAAAACCTCTGAGGTTTTGGAAACCTCAGAGAAGTACATTTTTTTGAAAGTCTATAGAAACAGATTAAGCCGCTGCTTCTTCTTTAGACTCACCACCAACAAAGAAACTGATGATGTAAACCACTAGCCCGATCAAGAAGATCACACCCGCTATCTCGCGTAGCCAGTAAAATAAAGCGATCTTGTCTTGCACGACCATGAATGGCAATGGATTTTCAGTAGCACGTTGCAAATACACTTGTAAAACACCCGCTGCCGTGAGGAATAAGGTAATAAAGACCATTGAAACAGTCATTAACCAAAATGACCACATTTCCCAAACTTGTGCTTTATTACTATTAGCCGCCGCTCGCCCACGCAACATGGGCATCGCATAAGAAATCATCGTCAACACAATCATCACGTAGGCACCGTAAAAGGCGAGGTGACCATGGGCTGCGGTGATCTGAGTGCCGTGCGTATAATAATTGACTGGTGAGAGCGTATGTAAAAATCCCCAAACGCCCGCGCCAAGAAAAGCCATCACCGCTGTTCCCAATGCCCACAAAGTTGCCGCTTTGTTCGGATGCTCACGGCGACGTTTATTAACCATTGTGAAGGCATATATCACCATGAGAAAAAAGGGCATCGGCTCCAGGGCAGAGAAGATAGAACCCCACCATTGCCAATATTCCGGCGCACCAATCCAATAATAGTGATGCCCAGTACCAAGAATCCCAGTGATCAGTGTCATGGCGATAATCACATACAACCATTTTTCAATGATTTCACGATCAACCCCTGTCACTTTAATGAGAACAAAGGCCAGAATAGCCCCTAAAATGAGTTCCCACACACCTTCTACCCAAAGGTGAACGACCCACCACCAGTAATATTTATCCAGCACTAAATTTTCCGGATTGTAAAAGGCAAACAGGAAGAACACCGCTAAACCCACAAGCCCTGTCAGTAACACGATACTGACAACCGTTTTACGGCCTTGGAGTATGGTCATACCGATATTGTACAAAAATCCCAAAATCACAATGACAATACCCACCTTAGTAATGGTTGGTTGTTCTAAAAACTCCCGTCCCATCGTAGGCAACACACTATCGCCCGTCAGTTCAGCCAATCGTGCATAAGGTACCAAAAGATACCCAACAATAGTCAAAGCCCCGGCTATTAGGAAAATCCAGAACAATGCTATGGCTAATCGGGGACTGTGCAATTCCTTTTCAGATTCCTCCGGGACGAGGTAATAGGAGGCACCCATAAAACCGAATAGCAACCAAACAATAAGCAAGTTGGTATGTACCATCCGAGCAACATTGAATGGGATCAAAGGAAAAAGAAAATCTCCCACCACGTATTGTAAGCCCATGATAAGGCCAAATAAAATTTGTCCGACAAACAGCCCTATCGCTGCAATAAAATAGGGCTTAGCAACCGATTGTGACGAATACTGCATCTATATTTCTCCCTTTCTCTGGATTAACCTTCAATATTGGGTGGCCAACCGGCGGTATCGATTTCAGAAGACCACTTCAAAAACGCCACCAGTGCATCTAACTCTTCTTCGCTCAGGTTGAACTGTGGCATCTTTCTGCGCCCGGGGATATTGGTAGGCATCATCTTAATCCAGGCTTTGATGAAAGCGCCGCCGCCTCTACGCTTATAAACATTGCCCAATTCAGGCGCATAATAAGAGCCTTCCCCTAGCAGGGTATGACAACCAACACAGTCGTTAACTTCCCAAACAACTTTGCCTTGTGCCACTTGTGGGGTGATATTTTCCCTGTGATCACGCTTTGGCAAAGCGATGCTTGTGTCAAAGGTTAAGGCAAGGAACAGTAAGATAAAAAATGCTGATCCGCCATAATAAATGTTTCGAGCCATGGATTTGGTGAAAATTTCACTCATATTTCCTCCGTTTATTCAAAAAATCCGATGTCTTAAAAACACCTGATTTTTATTTAGCAAAAATAGGCGAGTTTTCAGAGAGTCAATCAACAACAACAAAATAACCGTTGCATAAAATACCATACTAATTGACTCAATTAAATTGACGATGATCAAAGTATCCTCTCCGAAAACCCAATAGACAGCGGATAATTACTTATATTATAAGTAAACCAATGACTTAAAAAGTTTTCAGACAGTCAATCAACAATCACAATCGTGGCATAAAATACCATACTAATTGACTCAATTAAATTGACGATGATCAAAGTATCCTCTCCGAAAACCCAATAGACACCTAAAAAAAACGTTTAAATCAGCCCCAACGGGGCGACATTAATATAGCCAGTGTACCTACCTGGCAAGCCCCTTTGGTGCGTATTAATGATTAATGATTAATGATTAGCCCCAACGGGGCGACATTAATATAGCCAGTGTACCTACCTGGCAAGCCCCGCCCCTAGCTTTGTGCTTTGTGCGAAATTCACAATTCACAATTTACAATTCTAGGACTTACGCATTGACAGATGAAACCTTTTATGCTCCCTTTTAAAGACAATGCATTACAAATTTTGGATGAATCGTTTTTGCTCAATTTTGACAGATTTAGTCGTTGCTAAAATTTTTCTAACCCGATGATATTTATCATGAAAACAAAAAATGGAGTTTGTCAAGGCGTAAGTCCTAAATTCACAATTCACAATTCACAATTCACAATTCACAATTATATCAAGGGCGACGCCCCTAGCTTTGTGCTTTGTGCTAAATTCACAATTTACAATTCACCATTTACCATTCACAATTCACCATTCACCATTCACCATTCACAATTCATCATTCATCATTCACCATTCATCATTCATCATTCATATAAATTACGTCAACCGCGCATACAACAGTGGCAATTCCCTTGGCAAATCTGACGGATTGCGGATAACCACATAACTATGACTCCCAAACAGATGAGGCAGATAATCACTCGCCTTCTCATCAATCGTCACGCAAAAGGGTTGCAAACCGAGTTTTCGGGCTTCATGCAAAGCCATGCGAGTATCCTCTACGCCATAGCGGCCCTCATATTGGTCTAAATCGTTGGGTTTGCCGTCAGTTAACAATAATAACAGAGGCTGAGAAACCTTTTGTTGACTCAATAACGTGCTGGCATAGCGGATAGCGGCCCCCATACGAGTATAATAGCCCGGCTTAATCGCCTGAATACGGCCACGCACTGTCGCATCATAATTTTGCTCAAATGTCTTTAAGGTATGAAATCGGACATGGCTGCGGTAGCGAGAAGAAAAACCGTACATGGCAAACTGATCACCCGTAGCACACAGGCTTTCAGCAAATAAAAACAAGCTATCTTGAATCACTTCAATCACTCGTGCTTTATTATTTATCCACGCATCAGTAGAAAGAGACAAATCAGCAAGTAATAAACAAGCCAAATCCCGACTGCCATTCCGAAAATCACGGTATAACCCCCTTTCTGCACTCACACGCCCTTGACGACATTCCGCCTTATGTAAAAGATAAGCATCCAAATCGATTTCAGGCCCATCTGCTTGCCCCTTATGCCAAACTCGCGTCGGGGTTAAGGCCTCAAATTGGCGGCGTAAACGCTGGGCAGTGCGCTTTAAGCGAGCCGGGAGTTCTACAGGCTGCGCTGTGGTTGCCAACAGGGGTTGAAGACAACAGTAATCGGGGCGCAATAGTTGCCGTTTATAATCCCATTCAGGTAACAAAATACCCTCTCCCAACGGCGTATCGTCATACGCTGGCGCCGGCAAATCAAGATCAAAACGCAATGAAGTCGCGGCCGGTTTGTTATCCCGTGCCACACTGACCATCTCCATATCCTCTAAAGCCTGTTTAGCCGCTTTATCATCCTCTTCATCATCAGTACAACGATCAACTCTAACGTAGTCCGCCAAAGTAAACAGACTTTCTAGGCGAAAAGCCAATAAACCGTTTTTACCCTCAGGCATTTCAGTGCGCTCCCCACGGCGGCGTTGTTCGACAGATTGGCTACTTGAAGATTGCTGGGCACTGCCCTCATCATCCTTCTCAGCAACTAAGCCGTTTTTGCTTCTAGGTGGCGACGGATGTAACCAGAGAGGTATCGGTTGAGGTGGGCGTTTCGCCGCCGGTAAATCTGCCACACTGCCCGGCTGGCGCAAAGCTTGTTGAATAGCACGCTCGGCCGCCGCCTCATCAGGCCGCAAACGGCTAAAATCAGGACGTAATGCCAACAAAGCCTCTACAAGACGCTGATAACGAAACTGTAGCCCTGGAAAACGTTGCAGCGTTTGTTGAGTCAGTTGTTGATTTAATTGAAACCAAGACAAAGTCTGCTCAACTTCCCCCGCGGCAAGGGCCGCCAACCATAAATATAAATCACGATTAAGCGCCTTAGTTGGGAACAAATCAATCTGTGCCGGCAATTGCAAAGCTTCAGCATTTCGCCAGCACAATTCGACCTGTTTATGCGTTCCAGCAATACGTTGCAACCAATGACGCCCAGCACCATGCCTTGTCGCAATCGTCGCTTCGACTCGCAAACCACCATCCCCACCCAAAGCACGAAATAAAACACCTACCACCTTACTGATTTCTGTTAATTTGACAACCGCTTGCGGATAACCCGTCGCAGCAGCGCGTGTAATAAGTCGGTGCCAAAGTTGACCTACATGTTCTTCCATTTGAAGTTACCGTTTATTTAGAGGACTTGGAGTCCAAAGCTTTAGCTTTGAAAGAAATCCGGAAGAAATCGAAGAAATCCGATTTTTTTGAAAAATCGGATTTCTAACCAAGCCCAGTACAACGAAACGCAGTGGCGGAACGCCTATTGCGCGGATAAACGAATTTGACGTCTGAGTACAACGAATTGCGCGGATAAACGAATTTTGCCACGATTTTTTGCAAAAATCGGATTTCTAACCAAGCCAAACTGATCACTGACAACGGATAACTAATCATATTGACACAATGACATAAATTATTTATTCTACGCGTTCTCAAAACGTCACCCGTTAAATTGACGTCTTTCTTAGGAAGTTGCGGCTAAATAAAATACCCACACATCCCAAGTTTTTTGAAAAAACGCCGGTAATCTATGGGTATATTATTTTCATGCTTCTCCCGTAGGAGCAAAAGCGACTTAATCCATAAGTTTGTAGTAGTCGCTTTAGCGACTTAGAGTTTACCTAAGTTAGTCGTATTTGTTTAGCGCCTTGCGTTAGTCGTATTTGTTTAGCGCCTGAGTTTGTAGTATTTGTTTAGCGCCTTGCGTTTGTCGTATTTGTTTAGCGCCTGAGTTTGTAGTAGGCGCTTCAGCGCCTTGCGTTAGTAGTAGGCGCTTCAGCGCCTTGCGTTAGTAGTAGGCGCTTCAGCGCCTTGCGTTAGTAGTAGGCGCTTCAGCGCCTTTGTTAGTAGTAGGTGCTTTAGCGACTTAATCTCGTTAAGGCGATTACAAGCCTACTATAAACACTACAAACAGTACTAAGGGAGTTGTGGCTAAATAAAATACCCACACAAAAAAACTTTTTTTCTCTATGGGTATATATATTTTCACGTTCATCCCTTACGAGGAGTGAATGAACTTTAGCTTTCTACGGCTTTCATTGAGGGCCATCATTCCAAATTGATTGAGTGCCTCCCACAACTGATAACTGATAACTGATAACTGATAACTAATAGTACAACGAATTGCGCGGATAAACGAATTTGACGTCCAACGTTTACTGCTTTGCACGGCTTTCATTGAGGGCCATCATTCCAAATTGAACGAACGCCTCCCACAACTGATAACTGATAACTGATAACTAATAACTGAGTACAACGAATTGCGCGGATAAACGAATTTTACGTCCAAAGCTTTAGCATTGCACGACTTAGATTGAGGGCCATCATTTCAAATTGAACGAACGCCTCCCACAACTGATAACTGATAACTGATAACTGATAACTGATAACTGATAACGGAGTACAGCGAATTACGCGGATAAACGAATTTGACGTCTGAGTACAACGAATTGCGCGGATAAACGAATTTGATGTCTGAGTACAGCGAATTGCGCGGATAAACGAATTTGACGTCTGAGTACAACGAATTGCGCGGATAAACGAATTTTCAGTCCAAAGCTTGCAGCTTTGCACGGCTTTGATTGAGGGCCATCATTCCAAATTGATTGAGTGCCTCCCACAACTGATAACTGATAACTGATAACTAATAACTGAGTACAACGAATTGCGCGGATAAACGAATTTGACGTCCAACGTTTACTGCTTTGCACGGCTTTGATTGAGGGCCATCATTCCAAATTGAACGAACGCCTCCCACAACTGATAACTGATAACTGATAACTAATAACTGAGTACAACGAATTGCGCGGATAAACGAATTTTCAGTCCAACGTTTACTGCTTTGCACGACTTAAATTGAGGGCCATCATTCCAAATTGAACGAACGCCTCCCTCAACTGATAACTGATAACTGATAACTGATAACTGATAACTGAGTACAACGAATTGCGCGGATAAACGAATTTGACGTCTGAGTACAACGAATTGCGCGGATAAACGAATTTGACGTCTGAGTACAGCGAATTGCGCGGATAAACGAATTTGACGTCTGAGTACAGGATTTCTAACTAGGCACTAGGCCGTAACTAGGCAGTAACCAGGCCGAAGAAATCCGATTTTTTGGAAAAATCGGATTTCTAACTAGGCCAACTGATAACTGATAACTGATAACTGATAAGAGGATATGATTATGAAACGACAAAAAGGCTTTATCTGGCTAATTTGCTTAGGTTTAATCAGCGCATGTGGCAGTGTTCCTGAGCACACCACTGAAACAATGACTTCTACCGCTGTGACTGGCGCGGGTAACAACGGCCATGTGCCGCCTTATAATCCACCACCTGCTTCATCTCAACCAACCTCCGAGACTACAGCAACTCCGCCTCCCGTAGATAAACCGCAAACAGTGCTTCCCTTGGATGACGTGAGCTATGAGCAACATTATTCGGCACAATGTCCCTCTCTGGCCGCATTGTCTGGCGTTGCGCCTTTAAACCCGTCCGTCGTCACGGCCGATTCGGTTGAACTCACCCCGCGTTCGGCCGCGCAACAAGAACAGTTAAAGTTAGCGGCTCATTCTCATCACCAAGCGGTTCAGTATTTGCAACAAGGGCAATTTCAAAAAGCCTTGCCGTTGGCTAAAACCGCCTATCGTCTCAAAAACGACGCGTTAGGAGAAAAACATCCTGACAGCCTGACGAGTCTAATCAATTTAGCGTTGATTAACCAACAGTTAGGCCGCTTGTCGGAGGCCTTGCCGTTATTTGATAAAGGCCATCGTCTATATAAAACGGTATTAGGAGAACAACACCCGATAACCGTTATGATCCTGAATAATCGGCGGCGTCTTGAACAACAGTCGCCATCCCTCGCGCAAACAACCGATAAGCCGCTGGTAAAGGCCGCCTTTCAAGCCGTTAAAGCAACCACACGTTCGGCCGCGCCATTGCCAAAGTTAGTTAAAACGTCTTACCAAGATAAGCCGCTCATGCTGGCTTCTTCTCAACGGGTTTCAACCACGCTTTCTGCCGCGCAAAGAGAGCGGCTAGAATTAGCAGAAAGCTATAACAACCAAGCAGTTCAATATTTGCAACAAGGACTATTTCAACAAGCCTTACCGTTGGCTGAAAAAGCTTATCAAATCAGCACTGAAGTCTTGGGTGAAAAACATCCCAAAACGCTCAGAAACCTTAACAATTTAGCAATGACTTACCTAAAGTTAGGCCGCTTATCGGAGGCATTGCCTTTGTTTGAAAAAGGCTATCGTCTTTCTAAAGAAGTGTTAGGAGAAAAGCACCCTGACACCATCACGAGCCTAAACAATTTGGCGGGTATTTACCAAGAGTTAGGCCGCTTATCGGAGGCCTTGCCTTTGTTAGAAAAAGGCTATCGTCTTAGAAAAGAACTGTTAGGAGAAAAGCACTCCTTAACCCTCACGAGCCTAAATAATTTTGCTTTAATTTACCAATACTTAGGCCGCTTATCGGAGGCCTTGCCTTTGTTTGAAAAAGGCTATCGTCTTACAAAAGAAGTGTTAGGAGAAAAGCACCCTGACACCATCACGAGCCTAAACAATTTGGCGGGTATTTACCAAGAGTTAGGCCGCTTATCGGAGGCCTTGCCTTTGTTAGAAAAAGGCTATCGTCTTTTTAAAGAAGTGTTAGGAGAAAAGCACCCTAGCACCCTCATGAGTCTAGCTGGTTTGGCGATGATTTACCAAGACTTAGGCCGCTTCTCGGAGGCCTTGCCTTTGTTTGAAAAAGGCTATCGTCTTTTTAAAGAAGTGTTAGGAGAAAAGCACCCTTACACTCTCATGAGCCTAAATAATTTAGGTTTAATTTACAAAGACTTAGGCCGCTTATCGGAGGCCTTGCCGTTGCTTGAAAAAGTCTATCGTCTTAGAAAAGAACTGTTAGGAGAAAAGCACCCTGACACCATCACGAGCCTAAATAATTTTGCTTTAATTTACCAAGACTTAGGCCGCTTCTCGGAGGCCTTGCCTTTGTTTGAAAAAGGCTATCGTCTTTTTAAAGAACTGTTAGGAGAAAAGCACCCTGACACCCTCAAGAGCCTAAATAATCTTGCGCTGATTTACCAAGACTTAGGTCGCTTATCCGAGGCCTTGCCTTTGTTTGAAAAAGGCTATCGTCTTTTTAAAGAAGTGTTAGGAGAAAAGCACCCTTACACCCTCTCTAGCCTCAATAATTTGGCGATGCTTTATAGAGATTTAGGTCGCTTTTCGGAGGCCTTGCCTTTGCTTGAAAAAAGCTATCGTCTGGCTCAGGAAGTTTTAGGAGAACAGCACCCTTTTACCCTCCTGACTCTCAATAGTTTGGCGATGATTTACCAAGACTTAGGCCGCTTATCGGAGGCCTTGCCTTTGCTTGAAAAAGGCTATCGTCTTTATAAAGAGGTGTTAGGAGAAAAGCACCCTAACACCCTCAGGAGCCTAAATAATTTGGCTTCAATTTACCAAGACTTAGGCCGCTTATCTAAGGCCTTGCCTTTGTATGAAAAAGCCTATCGTCTTTCCAAAGAGGTGTTAGGAGAAAAGCAGCCTTTTACCCTCCTGACTCTCAATAATTTGGCGATGATTTACCAAGACTTAGGCCGCTTATCGGAGGCCTTGCCGTTGCTTGAAAAAGGCTATCGTCTTAGAAAAGAACTGTTAGGAGAAAAGCACCCTGACACCCTCATGAGCCTAAACAATTTAGGCATGATTTACAAAGAGTTAGGCCGCTTATCGGAGGCCTTGCCTTTGCTTGAAAAAGGCTATCGTCTTTCTAAAGAAGTGTTAGGAGAAAAGCACTCTGACACCCTCATTAGTCTAACTAATTTGGCAGGTATTTACAAAGACTTAGGCAGTTTATCGAAGGCTTTGCCTTTGTTAGAAAAAAGCTATCGTCTTTCTAAAGAGATGTTAGGAGAAAAGCACTCCTTAACCCTCACGAGCCTAAATAATTTGGCGAATCTTTACCAAGACTTAGGCAGTTTATCGAAGGCTTTGCCTTTGTTAGAAAAAAGCTATCGTCTTTCCAAAGAGGTGTTAGGAGAAAAGCACCCTTTTACCCTCCTGACTCTCAATAATTTGGCGCTGATTTTCCAAAACTTAGGCCGCTTATCGGAGGCCTTGCCTTTGTATGAAAAAGGCTATCGTCTTTTTAAAGAAGTGTTAGGAGAAAAGCACCCTAGCACCCTCACGAGCCTAAGTAATTTGGCTTACGCCTACGCACAACAAGGCAAAACTAATAAAGCCATTAAATATTTTGAAAATTTTGTGGCCGGCGTAGAAGAGTTGCGAAGCGGCGACTTATCGGTCGAAAACCGTCAAGCCTTGTTTAAAAAGTGGGTATATGGTTACTTCTGGCTTTCTGATCTGTATTTCAGTCAGTCGAGAGACGAAGACGCGTTTCGCCTAGCCGAAATGAGCAAAGCCCGCACCTTACTCGAATCCCTCGCGGCCAAACTCGCGGCCCAAACTTCGGGCCTCACGGCGGCCGAGCTTGGGCGGTTGCAAGACGACGACGCTCGCCTAGCCTTTCTGAACAATCAGATTGCCAAAGCCATCGCCGACAATCGCGTCGAACAACGAATCACGTTGGAAACCGAAAAAAACCAACGGGTTCACAAACGCAACCAGTTCCATCAACAATTAATGGCAAAATACCCCAAATATGCCAAACTCAGCAAAGTACAGATTATCACGGCCAAACCGGGCGCGAAATTGTTGCCTAACAATGCCGTGCTGATTAGCTACCTTGTCCATGAAAACGAAGTCTTAGCCTTCACCCTCCAATCGAACGGCCAACTCACCGCGCACAACTTAGGAAAAATCCCTGATCTCGAAAAAGACTTGGAAACCTACCGTCTCGGACTGGCGCCCATCCAAGATAGCCGCCGGGATATGAATCAAGTTTACCGACCCAATCCATCCAAGAGAAAACGACAAACACAGGCGCTCAGCCGAAAACTTGGCAAACGTTTGTTAGAGCCACTTAAAAACGTCATCAAAGACAAACCGCACTGGATTATCTCACCTTCTGGGCCGTTAGCATTAATACCATTTGAAACCCTGCGCCTAGAAGGAGAACAACAACCGGTGATTGCCCAACATCAAATCAGCTACGTGCAATCCCTGTCCATGTTGGCCCTGTTGCAACAACGCAACCAAGTTTACCAGCGCCTCAAAAAACGCGGCAGCTTACTAGCAATGGGTGCGCCGATTTATAAGAACAACATCTCCGCTAACCCGTTGGCAAAGGGAGGAACGCCTGGCACGGCCGACTTCAAGATTGCGCGCACGCTCGTGCGCAGCAGCCATGATCCACAACGCTATATCCGAGCGTTTGAGCAACTCAATAAAACCTGGAAAAATCTCCCCGGCACCTTGACGGAACTCAACCAGCTCGGCAATCTCTTTAAAAAACAAAAGCCCTGTATTTACAAAAAAGCTCAAGCCACCGAAGCCAACTTGCAACGCCTTAATAAACAAGGCATCTTAGCCAAATACCGTTACTTAGTGTTCTCAGCACATGGCTACCTCAGCCCACAAGTGCCCGCCTTATCGTCCATTGTGTTGGGACTACTCAACAATCCAACCGGAATTGATGGTTATGTCACCGCCGGCGAATGGCCCGGCTATGACTTAAAGAGCGACTTAATGGTATTATCCGCATGTGAAACCGGCTTAGGTGAAGCGGTAAGCGGCGAAGGCGTGATGGGATTACCCTATGCGTTCTATGTCGCCGGCAACAAAAACACCCTACTCACCTTATGGTCTATCTCCGATGAGATCACAGCAGAATTTATCACCCGCTTCTTTGCCAAACTCAAAGCCGGGCAAGGACAAATACAAGCATTAACCGCCACCAAACGCGAATTCATGAAAAGGGGTGGAAACTATAGTAAACCAATGTATTGGGCCGCGTTTGTGCTATATGGCGTTTAAACGCTTCCGTCCAAAGCGTAAGCGTAAGACGAGGCTGAGTACAACGAATTGCGCGGAAAGTACAGCGAATTGCGCGGATAAACGAATTTTCTAACCAAGCCCCAACGGGGCGACATTAATATAGCCAGTGTATCTACCTGGCAACGAATTACGCGGATAAACGAATTTGACATCCAACGCTTGCAGCTTTGCACGGCTTTGATTGAGGGCCATCAAGTTTGGCAGGAGTCCAAACTTTAGTTTGGCAAGACTCCGGAGTCCAAACTTTAGTTTGGCAGGACTCCGGAGTCCAAACTTTAGTTTGGCAGTGGCAGAGAATGTTTGGCAGTGCCCTTTCATTGAGGGCCATCATTCCAAATTGAATGAACGCCTCCCTCAACTGATAACTGATAACTGAACACTGATAACTGAACACTGATAATCTTGACACGATGACATAAGTTATTTAGTATACGCGCCCTCTGCGTCACCCGTTAAATTCACGTTACTTGCTAAAAATCCAATGTCTTAAAGACCTCGGATTTTTTGAAACCCAAAAAATGACTGAAGAACCCATTCAATTAATGAACCAAATAACCATCAAAGGTTTTAAATCAATCAAAGCATTAGAACGTTTTCCATTATCGGCTTTGAATCTGCTCATTGGTGCTAACGGTGCAGGTAAATCTAATTTTATCAAAGCATTAACCTTGCTCAACACTCTCATTGAGAAAAAACTGCAATTATGGATAGGGCGCGAAGGGGGAATTGATGATATTCTCTATTTTGGGCAAAAAATAACCTCTGAACTACAAATAGAATGGCAATTTAATAACCCATCAACGGAACACATTCACTATCAATGCACGCTGATTCCAGCCCATGATACATTGATTTTTGCTCAAGAAACTGGCGCTTGGCAGAAAAATGGGGCTGATAAACCAGAAACGTTCTTAATAGAGGGTGGACACCGTGAAACCCATCTCCACCAATTAGCCCAAAATAATTCGGTAGCACAGATTGTCCTCAATCACTTGAAAAATTGGCAAGTTCATCTCTATCATTTCCATGATACGAGTACGACAGCGAAAATGAGACACCAGAGCGACTTGCATGATAATGTTTTTTTTCGGCCCGATGCGTCTAACTTAGCGGCTTTCCTCTATCTACTCAAAAATCGCTACCCACTCAATTACCAAAATATAGTGGAAGCCGTGCGCCTTGTGGCTCCGTTTTTTGACGATTTTCGGCTGCAACCCTCGCGCCTGAATCCGGAAAAAATTCAGTTGGAATGGCAACACATTGGCTCGGAACGTTATTTTAATGCCCATAGCTTTTCCGATGGCACCTTGCGATTTATCTGCTTGGCAACCTTGTTGCTACAACCAGAATTACCGACAACAATACTGTTAGATGAACCGGAATTGGGATTGCACCCGTATGCCGTCAGCATTCTTGCCGAAATGATGGAAAGTGCAGCGACCAAAACACAAATTATTGCCGGAACTCAATCAGTCACACTGGTTAATCAATTTCAATTAGAAAATATAGTCGTCATTGAAAGACAAAACGAACAATCACAGCTTAACAAGTTGAAGAGTGAAGAAATGACTCATTGGCTGGATGACTATGGTTTAGGTGAGCTTTGGGAAAATTAAAAAAATGCTCAAAGTTTTGATTCTCAGGAGTCCAAACTTTAGTTTGGCAAGGAGTCAGGAGTCCAAACTTTAGTTTGGCAATCGTCGTTTAGCAGGAGTCCAAACTTTAGTTTGGCAGGAACCAGGAGTCCAAACTTTAGTTTGGCAGTGGCAGAGAATGTTTGGCAGTGCCCTTTCATTGAGGGCCATCATTCCAAATTGATTGAACGCTTTCCTCAACTGATCACTGTTCACTGATAACTGAGTACAACGAATTGCGCGGATAAACGAATTTGACGTCTGAGTACAACGAATTGCGCGGATAAACGAATTTTTCCAGAAATCCTATTTTTTTGAAAAATCGGATTTCTAACTAGGCCAACTGATAACTGATAACTGATAACTGATAACTGAGTACAACGAATTGCGCGGATAAACGAATTAAATGATATTTGTCAACTATTCAACAAACGCTTGGCTCCTAATATGATTACACACACAACCATTAAAAATTTCAAATCCCACCGCAAAACCTCGCTATCGCTATCTTGTCTGAATATTCTGACTGGATTGAATGGCGTCGGGAAATCTTCTGTCTTTCAAGCATTATTATTGTTGCGGCAATCGTATTTAAAAAACCGACTCCATGAAGGAATTGACCTCAATAAACCATTGTGTAATATTGGATTAGTGGCTGATGCCCGCTATCAATATGCCACTGATGATATCATTGAATTTGGCATACAGATAGATCAACAACAAAACTTATTAATGCAATTTCAGACTAATGAACTTGACTCCACCTTTCTCAAGCTTGCCAAAAAACCGGCCTATTCGCATTTAAACCAAATCAGTTTGTTCAATCGCAAATTTCAATATTTAAGTGCCGCACGTCTAGCGCCACAAGAAAGTTATCCGAAAGACAGCTATTCAGTCGAGAAAGAACGTCAAATTTCCAATGAGCTTGGTAAATGCGAACTGATAGCTCATTTCCTTTACTATTACGGCTCCGAAAAAATTCCGTTTGACAATTTAAAACATCCCCAAAGCCCATTTGATGACTTGTTATCTCAAACAAATGCATGGTTTAGAGAAATTAGCCCCAATAACCAGGTGATTATAAAAAATAACCAAATCAATTTTGAAATCAAACACCAGTTTCATTTGGAAAACAATCAACGCTCTACCAATGAATTTAAACCCGAAAATGTCGGTTTTGGCATTTCGTATGCACTACCAATTATTGTCGCAGTGCTAGCGGCTGAAAAAAACAGTCTCCTTCTCATTGAGAATCCAGAATCACATCTGCACCCACAAGCACAAGCCAAACTGGCCGAATTAATGGCATTAGCCGCTCAAAATGGTGTTCAAATCTGTATAGAAACTCACAGTGAGCATATCATTAATGGTACCTTGGTTGCCATCAAAAACTATCAGAGTGAGCAACGGGGTATTGCCCACGACAAAGTCCGCATCTATTACTTTGAACGCGACGAAATTCATCATGCCACTCAATCCATAGCCGTTCCAGTATCGGAAGAAGGACGTATTACATACCCACCACGAGGATTTTTTGACCAATTCAAAAAAGATATTAAAACATTAATGGGATTTTAAGAGATGACGGAAATAAAATGTTTTGTTCTACTGCCGATACTCACTCGAAATGAATCAGGAGTCAGGAGTCCAAACTTTAGTTTGGCAGGACTCAGTCGTCCAAACTAACGTTTGGCAAGAATCCGGAGCCCAACGCATGCAGCTTTGCACGACTTAGATTGAGGGCCATCATTCCAAATTGATTGAACGCCTTCCACCAACTGATAACTGATAACTGAGTACAACTAATTACGCGGATAAACGAATTTTACGTCCAACGCTTGCAGCTTTGCACGACTTAGATTGAGGGCCATCATTCCAAATTGAATGAACGCCTCCCACAACGGATCACTGATAACTGATAACTGATCACTGATAACTGATCACTGATAACTGATAACACACAGCAACCAAATTTTTCCTAGAATAAAAACCACTATGCTGAATGCCATTCAACAACAACTAACAATCCCGCCCGATGGGCTTATCACAATCCGTTCTCCAAAACTCCAGCCCGGTTTACGTGTACAAGTCATTGTCCTTTTTCAAGACACCTCGCTTGCACCTCAACAAAAATTATATGACACCGTTCAAAATGAAGAAGCACAACCCACCTTGAAAGAATGGCTTGAGAGTGCCGCTACTGATAAAGAGCGTATGACTTTAACATACCAAAAAAAGGTCTTTTTAGCGGTGATACCGATAGAAGAAGTCTCGTTGTCAAAACAACTTAAAAATTGTCTTGACAACGAAACTAATGACAAACCAGAAACTCTCGTTATTGACGAGATAACTCCGGGAGACACACTGCCCACTTTAACCAAACTGTTAGATCAAGTCGCTATCGAAAAAGAGCCTCTAACTCTGACATACCAAAAAAAGTGCTTTTTAGCCGTAGTGCCGATAGAAAAGGTTGAAATGATTGAACAACTTGAAGACTGTATTGACAACGCTGATGCAGACGAAGCACTTAAAGAAGAAGGTTCAATCCCTTGGGAACAAATCAAAAAAGAATTGGGATTATAAACAATGGCTTATTCTATTAAGTTGAAACCGAGTGCTAAACGTCAACTTGCCAAGCTTCACAAGGCTATCGTGCCTCGATTACAAGCTAAAATAGACGCGTTAGCTGAAAACCCACGTCCTTATATATTGCGCGGATAAACGAATTTGACGTCTGAGTACAACGAATTACGCGGATAAACGAATTTTCTGTTATACGGCAAGCCCCAACGGGGCGACATTAATATAGCCAGGGGCATCGCCCCTGGCAAAACCTGTCAGGTTTAGTTTATGGAAAACCTGACAGGTTTGTTTTTAAAAACAGGTTTAAGGAAAAAATATGCTAAAAACCATACCACTACTGATCATCTCAAGCGTTATCCTATCGGGCTGTTTGCATGAAGAACCAACTCCACCGCCGGCCCCTAATCGGACTAAAGAAAATCAATTATCGGCCCAAAATCCGCATAGCCTTGAAGAACCTTCGGCCCAAAGTCAACCGCAGTGCCTTGCAGAAAACCAACCACCGGCCCAAAGTCCACCACCGATCCTTGAAGAAAATCCCAACGCCACCGTTGGCAAACATGCCCTACTCATTGGCATCGAAGACTACAACCACCCCAAAATCTCTAATCTCAAAGGCGCGGTTAATGATGTCAAAATCATGCAAAGAGTCTTGCGTGATCGGTTTGGTTTTCAAGAACAGGATTTTATCATTCTGTTAAATAACCAAGCCACTCACACCGGCATTGAAAAGGCTTTTAAGACCCTAATTAAACGAGTTCAACCCAACGATTTTGTCTATATCCATTATTCCGGCCATGGCTCCCAAACCGCCGATTTAAACGGTGATGAACAAAGCGGCCTAGATCAAACATGGGTAGCATTCAAGACACGTCAGCCCGGTAGAGAAAACCACAAAGACAATTATGATGTCTTAGATGATGAAATTAACGCTTGGTTGGCCGCGATTTATGCGAAAACGAGCAAAGTGATATTCGTCTCCGACTCTTGTCATTCCGCCACGGTAGCGCGTGGCAAAGAAGTGCCTGTCAGTCGAGGCCTACAAAAAGATAAACGTTCCCACCTGCTGGGCAAAATGTGTTATACTAAGCTTGAACAATATCATGGCATCCATATCGGCGCCGCACGCGACGACGAATTTGCTGCCGAAACCGTCGGCGAAGATGGCAAACACTATGGAATCTTCACCTGGCATTGGGCCAAAGCCTTGCAACAGGCCCAAAAAGGAGATACTTGGAATGATCTCTTTAAACAAGCCCACACGCCCGTTGTCTCCAAACGTGGAGAAGCACAACGGCCACAATTAGAAGGCGAACGTTACCGACAAGTCTTTGGGGGCATCAACAAAACCCAGCCCGTTGCCACCATTCCAGTAAGCAACGTTCAAGGTGATTTAGTCACCATTCAAGCCGGCGCAACCACCAATGTGACCAAAGGCTCTATTTATCGCTTGCCTCAACAAAACCCAGCCCGTCTTGAAATTACCAAAGTCGGGACTTTTAAAAGTACCGGCAAAACCACGGCCGTTGGCGCATTCAAGAACAGTGATTTAGTGGTAGAAGAAAGCCATGCCTACCATTTTGACCCAATCAAAGTCTACCTGTCGGCAGATTATCCTAAAAAAGACCAACAATTGTTACAAGCCATCCGAGCCGCTTTTCAGCCCAGCTATGCTGTGCAACTTCCCGGCTACGTCCTCACCAACAACCCGAATAATATTGATCTACGTTTACACCTCTTGCGTCCCAAGCGTCAAAACGGCCAGCCCATTCGCACCGCCGTTAATGACGCATTACCAAAATCCTTTCCTAATCAACCACCTGAATTATGGATACTCACACCCGATCAACACCTATTACATAACCAACTGCAACTTCAATTCAGCGATCCAACCAAAGGCCTAAAGTTACTACAGCACAATTTGAACCACTGGCTCCGTCTTCGTGAAATTAAAGCACTCCAGAGCAGTGGTGCAACTCTACCGGTTACCGTACAGATAGAACACCGCCGGCCGGTCAAAACTTGTCCTACCGGAAAAGACTGTATGCAGTTGCATGATTTGGGTAGGTATGAAACAATAGGAACATACCGTTTGCCGGAAATTGCCAAGCAACATTTGAGAAAAGATGATGTCCTCACTTTTACGTTGCACAATAAATCCGCGCATAATTACTACTATTGCTACCTCATCAATATCACGCCTGACGGTAGCATCGAAGCGATTTTCCCTGATCCCGACGAAGGGATGGAATATGCCGTTGTTAAGCCCGGAGAAAAACGGGCACTGATTGAAGATGTCGTATTGATTCTGAAAAACCTCGGAGAACAAACTATCAAATTGATCGCCACGAATCGCCCGATAGATGTCTCGTTGTTACAACTGGAAGGTTTTGAAGGACGCACTCAAGAGGAATTAAACCCGTTAGAACGGCTCTTAGTGAGTGCAATGCATGGACAGAGAGGACAAGTCTTACGAGTATCGAATGATAAATGGTTTACAAAGCAAGTGACGTTTGAAGTCAAGTAAGTCGTCATTCCTAAAAATACAACGAATGACGGCCCGATAAACTGGAGTCCAATTGGTACGCTGGAGTCCAACGCTTGCTGCTTTGGACAAACCAAGCTAAAGCTTGGACTCCGAATGGCATTGCCTCTTGAGAGAGGCTAAGGATAATGGCTTGTGCAAGAACAGCCAGGTAGTTACACTGGCTTTAATAATACGCACCAAAGGGGCTAGGCTTTAAAGCCCCAACGGGGCGATATTAATAAAGCCAGGGGCAACGCCCCTGGCTTTGAGCCCCAACGGGGCGATATTTGAGCTATTGGCTGATGAGGCGGTCTGGAAACTTCCGCTTTCCGGCACTAGTCTCAACCGGTTGGCCTTTTTTCTGGCGACAATACTTGCAATCCAGCGGCAACAGCCGCATGATGCAAACGACTGTCAAAGGTTGAAAAAGGCACCGGTTGTTCCACTCGTTCTTGCAAAAGGAGAGCCGTCGCTAAATGCACAGCATCAAAGCCCCGCAAATGATGCTCAAGTACCATTTCTGCGGCTCGCAATTCCTCGAAATCAAGAACCGTAAAAGTTTCCCAGTCAGACAGAATATTGGTTTTCAATACTTGAAGCTGGGATTCTGTCAAAGTGCCTTCGTCAAAACGTCGAGACAACGCCGAAAACATTTCTGGCAAAGCCACTTTACTGGTGACTAATTCTTGCTCTCGAAAGGTTTCTCTTACCCACAAGCTATGTTCTTCGATAATGTATAATTTAACCAAACTACTTGTGTCACAGTAAATCATAAGTTTTTACCACCATTTTCTCTTGCTTCAATGATAGCTTGGGTAACGCTCGCGTGACTCATATCGACTTCTATGCTGGCACCCTGCCACCGTTTTCCTGAACCCAACCGCGCTTTACCCTCTTGTGCCAGTGTCATAAGTACTTGGCGTTCCGTTGTGATTGGGCTGAGCATCGCGATTTCACGTTCTTTTTCCGTAATGATGATGGTTTCTCCAGCCTGTACCATTTTGAGGTACTTACCGAGTGTGGCTTGCAATTCATCAATATTGGCTCTTGCTGTCATAATCCACCTTTTCAGTTATCTTGCTAAAATCACAATCTCATCGTTAATATGATAAGAAGGCTCTACAACTTGAATTGGCAATGTTCGTAACAATTCAATAAACTGAATACTTTTATACTTAGACAATCGTTGCCGACATTCCGCAACAAGCAATGTATTAACGACTTCTAAAGTCCAAATAGCTGGCACACACTGCATTAGCGAGACTTTCTAATACGTTTTCTTGGAGCCTTATTTAACCACAAACGTCACCTGCCCCGTCACCCATTCAGACTTTGACACCCGCGATGCCCCCCGTTCACCATGCACCGCATTCGTCAATATCCGCTCTAACGGATTCAAATCCGAGCCACGCTCTCTGTATTTCTGTTGTTCCAACAACGACACATCAATCGGACGACGGCTGGCGATCACTTTCAGGGTTTCCTCTCCGGCTTCCACCTTCAACAAGACTTCTTCAGCCAAATCCCGCTTTTCTCTCGCCTTGACACGGGCATATTCCATCCGCTCCTGTGGATCAGGAAAAAGCGCGTAGATGGCCCCATCCGCACCAATATTAATAAGGTAGACATAATAATTCCGATTGGATTCATTATGCAAACTAAAACTCAGAATATCGCCTTTGCTTAGACTGTGTTTCTCAATCTCCAGCAACGGATAGGCGCCCATTTTGCGATGCAAACCCAAATTACTGGACAGCATCACACACGCCGCCCCGGGCGGACAAGAATTGATCGGACTATAAACGGTGACTTGCACCGTCACCGGTAACGGGCCACCCCCACGGCTTTGGAGTGCTTTTATTTCACGAACACGGGCTAATTTGTTTAAATTGTCCCGCAGCAACTTTAGGCCTCGGCGTCGGTTATCAAAGCGAATTTGCAGATTTTTGTGCAATAACCGTTGCCCATTTGTCAGTACCCATAACTCAGGTGCTTGATTAACAAAGGATTTTGGCAACGCATCGTCGGCCGAGGCACGGATAGGCTGACCGTTTTGCCGTTTGGGGCGCAACAGATATAAATGCAGCTCAGCCTGATACGGATCGTTAGTGAGGCGGTAGCCGGGGAGTGGTAACGTACCATCTGGATTGGCTTGAAAGGCCGCACGTATGGCTTGCAACAACGGCCTATCTTTGTCGTTGGGAAAATCGGCCGACAAATACACCTTGAAGGGATTAAAGTGATAAGCATGGCTTTCTTCCACCACGAAATCACCCGACTTAAACGCGCCCGCCTTGCTGGCTTTGCCGAAACTCCTAAACGGTTTCACTTCGGTAATCGTCAAGCTTGGTAGGCTTTTTGGATTGGCGTGCTGAGGCTGAGACAAGCGATAGACTGAACCTTCAGTAACGCCAGCAACATGGCCGGCTTTAATTTCCACCGATTCACCCTCAACGTTGCCCACCAAAACCGTTTTTGCCAATGGCGCAAAATGGCCCCCAAACACCTGTCGAAGACTTTCGCCTTCTATCTGTGGGTTTTGCACCTGTCCGCGCCGAGCAACGACAGGCGTATAAGCCCGTTTAAACACATCATGCCAAGTCTCTCCCTTTTGCGCTTGTTGTAAAGCCTTAATCCAATACCAAGTAAACAAGCCATAGAAGGTTTTGTCATCATCTCCAGTGGTTTCAGCGGCTAATTCCTCATCTCGTACCGCGCCGACATGGATACCATAATATTTTTGGCTATAGGCCTTTTTGCCCAACGGATGAGGGCGATCATCCCTTTTGAGGCCGCGACTGACGGGCGCTCGGCCTCGGGCAACGGTGGCGGAGTGACACGAATCAGAGACAAATATCACTTTATTGGTTTTGGCATAAATCGCTGTCAACCAAGCGTTGATTTCATCATCTAATACATCATAATTGTCTTTATCCTGACTCTTGCCAGAACGAGTACCATAAGAAACCCAAGTCTCGTCTTGTTGATCCATTTCATCACCATTTAAATCGGCCGTTTGCGAACCATGGCCGGAATAATGAATATAAACAAAATCACCGCGTTTAACCCGTTTAATCAGCGCCTTGAAAGCGTTTTCAATGCCAGTATGAGTGGCCTGTTCATCCAAAAGGATAATAAAATCATCCGGTTGAAAGCCAAACCGCTCACGCAGTAGGCCTTTTGTCAGTTTGACATCATTGATCGCGCCGCTGAGAGGAGGCACATTACGGTAATTGTCGATACCAATGAGCAACGCGTGTTTACCAACCGGTTCCGGTTGAAGGCCGAGTTTTGGTCCGTTCGGCTTATCAGGCGGCAAACAGCCCGATAAGAAAAAGCTCAATATCAGTACAAGTAGCGTGGTTTTCTGCATAATTTTCCTCCGTTTGGTGAACATTGAGTACAACAAATGACGGATAGTTGAATGTGAATAACTGGAGCAATGCGGCCCACTTGCCCACCAAACGGCATAATTTTCCTCCGTTTGGTGAACATTGAGAATGAACTATAATACAAAAAATGACGGATAGTTGAATGTGAATAACTGGAGCAATGCGGCCCACTTGCCCACCAGACGGCATAATTTTCCTCCGTTTGGTGAACATTGATAATTAAGTATTTATAATACAAAAAAATCGTTATGGCAACCAGAAAGGATTGCCCCTAGCAGACAATCCGACTCAAAGGGGCAATCCCTATTGCCGCTCTAAATGTTAAAAGACTTCTTAATTTCACTTATATTACTAAAGCACTCAGGGAGTGCTGTGGATAAAAAATATTTTAAAACAATAGCTTAGCTTGCTGTTATCACCATCGGCAAAACATTTTAAAGTGCCATAGTCTATAGACTTTTTCTTTTCAATTTGCTAATTTATGTGCCCGTTTAAAACTTATCAGGCCACGAGTATCGGCCTAGTATTTTGCCAACGTATCCGCCCTACCACCGATTTTTAACATTAGGTTTTTTGTGGTTATTGGGCCATAACGGATTTGAGGGCCAGAAAATGTCTTGAAAATTCGTTTATCCGCGCAATTCGTTGTACTCAACTCAACTCAGTTCAATCGGGTTTGAGGGCCATAAAATACATTGGATGCTTTCAAATCAAACTATGGCCCTCAGTCGCGCCTAATATTTATACTTTTGTAGGTTCTTAATTCGTTTATCCGCGTAATTCGTTGTACTCAGTTTATCCGCGCAATTCGTTGTACTCAGCGTAATAAATATAATCCTGTTCATCCCTTAATCCGTTAAATCCTGTTTAACAACTTAAAAGGAGAACAAACTATGAAGGAATCAGTACAACTACTCTGGTGGGTGTTTTCAAGAGTGATTGCCCCCATATTGTTTGTCGTTATTCTGGTTTACTTATGGCAATACTACCAAGATAAAACACCGCCGCCTGAGAGTACAGAATCGCGTCAAGTCAAGCCTGATGCTCGCATTCTTTTTACCTTAGATCGTTTAAATAAAGAAGGTAAAGAAGCCTTTAATATCGTTGACTACCCCACTGCTCTGAAAAAATGGGAACAAGGTTTAAATCTAGCGCGTCAAGCTAAAAATCAACGGTATATCGGGACTTTTATTGGCAATCTCGGCAATGTTCATCTCAAATTGGGTAACTACCCAAAAGCCTTGGACTATTTAAAGCAGTCTTTGGCAATACATCAAGCAATCGGTTACAAACGCGGGCAAGGGGCGGTTTTGACTAGCATCGGCGTGGTGTATAACAACTTGGGCGACTACCCAAAAGCCTTGGACTATCATCAGCATGCTTTGAAAATAAAGAAAGCAATCGGTAACAGACGCGGGCAAGGAGCGGATTTGACTAACATCGGCAATGTTCATCAAAACTTGGGCGACTACCCAAAAGCCTTGGACTATTATCAGCAGGCTTTGGCAATAGATAAAGCGCTCGGTGACAAAAACGGGCAAAGGGCAGATTTGGGTAACATCGGCGTGGTGTACACTAAATTGGGCGACTACCCAAAAGCCTTGGACTTTTTTCAGCAGGCTTTGGCAATTTTCCGTGACATCGGTGATAAAAGTGGGCAAGGTAAGGTTTTGACTAACATCGGCGTGGTGTATAAAAACTTGGGCGACTACCCAAAAGCCTTGGACTATTATCAGCATGCTTTGGCAATACGTCAAGCAATCGGTGACAAACGCGGGGAAGGGGCAGCTTTGACTAACATCGGCTTGGTGTATCAAAACCTTGGCGAATATCAAAAAGCCAAAAATGCTTTTCAAGACAGTGCCGCTATTCTTGAAACAGTAGGCTCAAGTGATTTATGGGTAGCACAACGTGGTTTAGCCTTCACCGAAGCCAAGCTCAATCAACTCGAACCTGCCATTCAGCACTATGAGCAAGCCCTTGATAATATTGAGCAAATACGCAATTTGCTGACCAAAGAACATCAAATCGCTTTCATGCGTGATAAAATCATTGCGTATGACGAATTCATTGCCCTGTTGCAATCCCGACACGCAGTCCAACCGAAAAAAGGCCATGATCGCAAAGCCCTTAAAACCTTTGAGCGTAGACAAGGGCGGTTATTTTTGGAAGAAATGGCTCAAAGTGGGGCGCGGCGGTTTGCCGGCTTGGATAATGCAATTGTTGAAGCAGAACAATCACTTATGCTGAAATGGCACCAATTGACAGCGCAACCCGTTACGCCACAAGAACGCGCCACCCTTGAACAAGCGGAAGTCCGGTTAAAAGAGCGTATCAAAGCCGAATACCCCAAATACTACGCCCTGAAATACCCCGAACCAGTCGATTTAGCGACGCTACAAAACCAAGTGTTACAGCCGGGCGAGATAATGTTGGTTTATGGGGTGATGGAAGAGAATACCGTTTTATGGGTTATCGGCAAACAACAGTTTCAAATGTTCACCCTGCCAGTCGATGAAGACACGTTAAAGCAGCAAGTCAAACAATTGCGGCGCTATCTCTCTAACTCCGAGTTTAATAGAAGAGAATTCCCGCCAGCCAGTTTGCACCTGTACCAAACGTTGTTGCCTGAAGCGGTACATCAATTGATAAAGGACGCGGAAATACTCTATATTGTCCCCACGGGGCCTTTATATGGATTACCGTTTGGCGCGCTGGTGAGCGCCTACAAGGCGAGGCGTGAGATTCACTACCTGATCGAAGACTATGCAATAAGCTATCTTTCTTCGGCATCGCTGCTTAAAATCCTCCGCGATGCAGAGCGCAAAACACAACCGCCGGAACCATTCTTGGCTTTTGCTGATCCAGAATATCCGCCCTGTGAGATAGACGATGAAAAGGGGGCCGAAACCGTTGCCCAACGCCGTACCAAATCCAATCTCAAATGGATCAACGGTGGCTGTTTCAATCGCATTGCCGCCACAGCGGATGAAGTGCGTGAGATTGCAAACCTCTTCAATGCCGATCACAACAAGGCCCTGTATTTAGGCCCCAAAGCCAGTCGCAGCAGCGTGTTTGCTCTTAATGAGCAACAACAATTGGACGATTATCGCTATGTCATGTTTTCGGTGCCTGCTGTTATACCCTATCGAGTCAATCAGATAGAACAACCGGCCCTCATTTTATCTAACCCATTGACGGAGGGCTATTTAACAATGGCCGACGTATTCGCGCTCACACTCAACGCCGACTTGGTGAATTTATCCGCCGGTAATAGCGGCTGCGCGGGCGACAGTTGTAGCGAAAATGTGCGCGGTGAAGGCATTATGGGATTAACCCGCGCCTTTATGTATGCCGGCACCTCCCGCGTTGCCGTCACATTATGGTCAGTCGATTTATATTCGGCTAAAGATTTAAGTGTCGGCTTATTTACTCATCTCAAAGCCAATCATCACCAAAATATGGCCCACGCCTTACGTGAAATCAAACTGAAAATGATTCAAGGCAAGGCCAGTCGTCGGCAGTATGCGAACCCGTACCACTGGGCCGCGTTTGTGGTGTATGGGGATGGGCAATAAGCCCTCTGAGTAGTACAACGAATTACGTCGCTTATTGAGTACAACGAATTACGCGGATAAACGAATTAAGATTGTTTGGCTGGGGCAAAAAGCCTTCTGAGTAGTACAACGGATTACGTCGCTTATTGAGTACAACGAATTACGCGGATAAACGAATTAAGATTGTTCTTCTGAGTAGTACAACGAAACGCCGTGACGGAACGCCAATGACGCGGAGAAACGAATAAAGATTACTTTAAGCAAAAAACATGCCATATTTAAATATCAAATCAAACTGTCAAAAAAGTCGTTCAAAATTCGTTTATCCGCGTAATTCGTTGTACTCAGTGTCGTCGTATAATCCTATCAATCCCGATTCAAAAACTGACCATTTAGAGGAATTTAAAACAATGACACAAGAAATCTTGCCAAAGGTGGGCTTTTCAATAGGAGAAAAACCCACGCCACAGGAGACGCTTTATGGTTGATGAGAATAAGGCTTCTGATTCGACGGAAAAAAAGGAAAACAACCCATGGCATCGCTTACTGGCGAGATTGTTAGAAATCGTTCTGTCTCCGGTTGAGATTGAGGTGGAACCCAATGCCGAAGTGATGACGGAACCGCCAAAGGCGGATATTTTGTTAGTGAGGCGAAATACACTCAACTGGACTGCCGAGCAACGCGCCCGTTTGCCAGATGGCATTAGGGATAGTAAAGCCTCTCATATTTTGATAGAGTTCAAGTACACGCAATCACTCAATGAAGAAGCATTTACCCAGGCACTGTGTTATGACTGGTTTTACAAAGAAGGTAGACAGTTACGAAAGTTCGATGTGCAAACCGTCTTATTACTTGCGAAAAAACCAGAGCC